>Ga0209092_10002535_pt1 | contig 16729 bp, 23 predicted proteins | sample FraStrMetagenome_FD_187446 | JGI IMG/M metagenome (GOLD analysis project Ga0209092, IMG submission 187446) | Marine eukaryotic phytoplankton communities from Arctic Ocean - Fram Strait ARC3M Metagenome (SPAdes) (version 2) | ecosystem: Environmental > Aquatic > Marine > Oceanic | place: Fram...
AATACTATAAACATAGTCAATTATTCCCTGATGAAATAAAGCGGCCAATTGGTGATCAGCTTCGCATGGTGCCCCGATATGGTTCACTTTCCCAGGATAAACTTTCTCAAGGAAATCTTTTATTTCGAAAAATATATGACCTGAAAGAGAAAGAAGAGATTGCTGCGACCCTTGTAATCTCTTCAATTCGTCCTCATTGAGTAGTCTCCCATGGATCTCGTATAAATCCTCCAATTCTTTTCGCTTTAATTCTCTATCTCCATACCGCTTTGTATGTGTCGAGCGCTTGAGAGGACTGTCAATTTCATCATCAACTAAGACCACGGAGAATCCTGCATCTATCATTGGACGAATCTTAGCAGCAAGACAAGCAGGCACTGATGGTAAAGGGACTTTTGGTTTACAATGAAGTCTTTCAACTGCCAACTTCGATCCCTTTAAGCGTGGCTTAATGATTTCATTTGCATCAACACCATTATTGTCTTCGTCTCGTCAGATTTTATAAGTTCTTCAAAGCTGTTATTGGTCGCACCGTTTCTTGGCCTGATCTTCTATGAGAGACCTGTAACACCCATTTCCCTTTATACTGGTAAGAAATTAGACTTTATGAAGAAAACACACATTCAACCACGTCAAAATAGCGATTAAATATGTTTGAGTGTAATTTGTGGATGGTGAGGAGGTTATTTTGAATGAAAATGAGCACTCGAGATGCGTTGAGCTAATGGTTGGGTGTCGATTTTTTTTTCTTTATATTTGGCAATTTGTGTGTTTGAGCATGTGAACCAAAGCTTGTATTGTGAGTGTTCAACAATGACACGACTAACACGTCTTTGCAATAAGTATTGGAAATCATTAAAGCTTTTGTAAATTTCTAGTTTTATCAATTATAGAGCGAAAAAAGTGAGATGAGGATAGCGAATATGAAAACTTACTTATGGTAAATTTGATATATAGGCTCCGAAGAAAAATGTCAGATCAAAATCAACCAGAACGTGGATTTTCTCAAAAAACTATGTTTGTACGGGATCTAGGGAGTATTGCAGATGTTTACAAACTAGGAAGTAGGGACGTATGGAATTGAAAAAAAGGTTCGTTTCTTAAGCGCTCGTTAAATATAAGAGATTCACTCTGTCATAATAACCAAAAAATGTCCTAGGGAAGAATAACAAATCCTATCCAACAGTAAGGGGTTTCATGAATGCTAAATACATGTACTAATATAACAGAATAGTCTTTGAACTTATTATATATATGTACATGTACATTACATGTATTGAATAGATGTACATTACATTACTTATATGTACATTACATCTATTGACGTGATTTCCATTTTAAGAACCTTGTCAGTGTCAGTGTCAGTCTCACTCACCTGTCACCTGTCACCCCTCCTGAAAGAACGACCTTCAAGGGAAACTCGAGGTGCACGCACGAAAGATTCTAGAGGTGTTAACAAAATACCGGTAGTTTAAGACCACTTTTTCTGACAACGAATCAGGAACGAACATGGACAAATCAGGCACGGACATTATTTACACATCCACAAAACACTACAAGAGTAGAAGTTAAATTAAAAATACCCCGGTATACAGATAAGTATACACAAAAAGTTGAAATAAAGAGGAAGCAATATTCATTGCACCTCTATGCTCTCGAAAGACGCTATCACGTCATCACTTCGTAATTTAACTGTGAAACCTATGCTTCACAGCGTATACTTTCAAACATGAACCAACAGGGGTGAGTGAACAAAGGAGAGCACATTTTTTGTCGACACGAATATGCCTTCCATGTCTCTTAATGCTCATCACTATAATACTTTGATGTTTACATATTTTATCCAAGGAATTGGCTCGTCCCAAATGCATTACAGACTTCTACCAGGAAGGAAGATAATGATTGGGAAAGGGGTCAAGATATTAATGTTGGAACATATAACAATGGTGGTGATTATGTAAACAATTTACATAGTTCCAATACTTTCCGCAATACGTATCAAATGAGAAATCAGTCAATTTCTATACCGACCAATACGATGGGAGTCGTCGCAGATAATGGAATGGGAGTCTCGAATGGTCATCATTTTTATCACCCGAATACACATCAATGGTCTGAATTTGAGTGTGTAGGACGATCCGAGTTAGACAGCAATAATGTTTTTCCCGCCAACAACCAACTTCGACAGGTTCGGATACAACCTAATTCAATTCTCGATCCTTCATCTCATCTAATGAACGATCAACAGGAGGATTTTTTTCAGGGGTCGACAAATGCAGGGATCGGAGATCAGTCGCCTGTAGCTTTGCCTAGGCTTCGATCCGAGTTAGACAGCAATAATGTTTTTCCCGCCAACAACCAACTTCGACAGGTTCGGATACAACCTAATTCAATTCTCGATCCTTCATCTCATCTAATGAACGATCAACAGGAGGTTTTTTTTCAGGGGTCGACAAATGCAGGGATCGGAGATCAGTTGCCTGTAGCTTTGCCTAGGCTTGTCAATACCTTGCCCAGTGTCAGCGTAAGAGATCAGAATCCAATCATTGTATCTGGAGCTGTAAATGGAATTCAGATGCATTCGGCACCTCTCTCCGAATCGAAGGTGTCGGGTGTACCAAGTCTGCCGGATTCATCACCTTTGGTTACGTCAATCACAATAAATGGTTCCCAAATTCATAGACATTCACCACTCCCACCAGCATTTAATATAAAGGGTGGGAATTTAAAAAGAAAAAATGTTGGACGCCCGAGTGGCTCAAAGAAAGAAACGAGACCATCGTTGACCGTCGCCGAATCAACAAATGCAGAAAAACGCCTAAAAATTAAAAATTTATTCCGTAAAACTGCCGCTGTTGATCTATGTACTGATGTGGAAGATAGCGCTTCAGATGCACCTGAAACAAAGTTTGTGTTGATACAGGTGTCGACTGCACCGAAACCTCCATTGGGGGGAGGAGGAACTCGGCGGAGCTGTAAAGCTGAAAAAACCAAAACAGTTACAATCTATGGGGGTCCCAAGGAGGAAGATTTACTTCGTACAGTAAAACATGCAATGACAGCTTTGTCCAGAGAAAAACCTGAAGGATATAGACTTCATCAGTTACATGATTCTGAAGATGTCGATGAACATTTTTTGCAATTAGAAACAGAAAGGAAAATGAGTGCTGTTAAGCTAAAAAGACGAGCGCAAGTCACTAAAGCGAGTTTGGAGGAGTAATTATACCCCCTGTAATTCTCGAGCTTTTAATGCTTTTTAATTTAAACAACAATATCCTAATAAGTTCGTTGTAAAATCTTTGTTCTCAAGCTTGTTCTTAAATTAATATTGAAATTCACCATGAATTGGAGTTGGAAGAACTTCATGAGACACTCCTGTTGCTCTTTACGGGATGAGATTACTAGTTAGAGCCATCATATCAGTAAGAATTGTTATCTTATTGTCCTTTTCTGTAATAATGGATTCCAATTGCGCAGTCTTCATTTTTTCCTTCTCGATTTCATCTTGAATACTGGCTAATTTCTGTTTTTGGTTGACCAACTCTCGTTTTGACTGAATGTCTAGCTGCTTCAGCTCGTAAGAGTGCTTAAGGTATTTGGAATACCATCTCTCTCTTTCTTCAATTATATCTTCGATTTCGCTTTCCAACTTCAACGTACTTTGCCCAAACGAAATAGTAGACTGGACGAAAGCTTGAAAAACAGATCTCAACGATTTCTCGTCAACCTTTTCGATAGTGTCTGTTTCATGAGATTTCAAATTCGACCGATACTTCGGTTTCAAAGATAAGCGAAGTTCATTTAAACAGCTGGACAAAGGTTCTTCTTTCTCCCTGTTACAAGAACGAGTCGTTAGAATACGATGTGAAGACATGAATCTGACTTTAGCAGTCACGGACTCACTCATTGTTGGTTTGACCAAGAGATCTAAAGCCGCCATCCTTAGAACTGACAACATTATGATCATTTACACTTTCTTTCCACGCTAATGAAAAATTTAGTTCCGTCGTTATATCATCATGAAATACTTCACGATTCATCTTTATATTTGCATATGGATCGCTGTTATGTTTCGGTGCTGTTTTAGGCCGCATGCGTGGCGGGCGTCTTCGAGCGGTTGTCGGACGAATGTCTTTTACTTCAGTGAGCGGTTGGAGCTTTGATTCAATTTGAACGATCTTCCCATCAACTAGATTTTCTTCTTGATTATCATTTGCTTCGATTAATTCAATCCTATCACTCGATTCATCATTTAATTTAGTTTCCTCGACTTCTTCTGAAATTTTGCTGGATGTTTGAAGCTGCTCCTCTTCAAGCACTTTTTTATGCTCCAGATCATTTCTTATGTTAGGTAGTGAGTGTTGTACCATTTCTAACGATCCGGTGCCTTCAGCAGTTTTCGATTCCGCAGTGAGTTCTTTATTTGGAAAATTGTTTCTGTCAAATTCTAGCGATTCATTGTGGAATGTTGAAACCTTTTCAACTGTTTCTGCAATTGCGTCTTTCGGACCAATTGAAGAACGAGATTCTTGAATTTTTTTCATCTCTAAGAGGTCAGTGTTCTCTTCTACCGATGACGTGCCCTTGCTTCCTAGGCTCATTTCTGATGTAGTACTAGGCGACACAGAGGCTAATAGTAGGAGTTGAATGAAATATCTTGTATCACTCGGTTCTAGACCGGATACAATATTCTGCGGAGATACTAATATATGTATTCCACCCAATGTATCAGAGACATGATCGATAAGCTTTTTCAAAAACGAAATTTTGGAAGCTTTACTGTTTATATTTGATGACTTCTGTTCCGACTCGCTTTATGTTGGATGCGTGTGAAGAGAAACCATATGATGAGATTCAGTGCCTATACTTGTCTAAATGTTGTTTAAGGAGGTGGACGTACCAAAAAATATCCAGTGCAAAACCAGTTTCGAATGCAACCGCCATAACAAGATCGTGAAGAAAACGAAATGGAGGACGATTTAGAAGCTTATCTGTACATTTGGGTCTTTTTATGCCAAGCTCCTTTGTCCAACTACGGATATTTTCTTGAGAAGAATCACATTGTTGGAGTTTGGCTTCCATCGAAAGCCCCGAAAAGGCACTAAGGCGACAAACGAATTTATCTGGATTTATTTCCCTTCCGCCGGCAAAGTGACTAATATCTTGTAAAGCTCCATTGACACTACTTCCCACATTTTCAGGATCGTTCGTAGACTTTTTCAAGGAATGAAGGGGTTTAGGTGCATCGCCAGGATTTTCGCCAGACAAGCAACGTTGTATAGCAAGCTTTCTATCAATATCATCGTCCAAAACGATTGAACCAAACTTGCACAGTAAATTATTGGTCTTTGTAGGTTCTAATCCTGCCACAATCTTCTCAGCACTCACATCTACATTGTGACCTTCACAAATACCAACGAGGGAAATGAGCTCATTAAGAAACCGTATCTTAGATTCTTTCGATTTCACATTTTCAGAGAGTAGTTCCTTTTCATTATACAAGCCATCAGGAAATCCACTAGCATTTAAGATTGACGTGACAATATCATGGATGAATCTGTGTGAATAGTTATAAAAAATTCCAGTAGAAGTCCAAAGTAAAGATCTGGAATAAGATGAGCGACTTACCGGAATGGAGGGCGCTTTAAAAGCTTTGTTGTCAATTTTGGTTTTGAAAACAAAGAGCCAAGCACCCGCTGTGTTTCCTTGATCGTATCGGAGAGCTCATGATCGTTTGTCGTTGTTGAAGCCATATGAACTCTCATCTATAAAACTTCTCGTTTCCATCTTTATGGTGGAATCGCATCTAATACTTTACGAATTTTTCATAGTTATGATATAGATTTTTGAAATTTGACATGAACATTTGAAAGCTGCCATTAATTCTATGAGATATATACGTATCCATAGAGCGGAGATCATTCATAGCCATCTGCTTAATTAAAGATAGGTTTAAGAGCACGTCAAGTATGTTGAGTGGACGATGAGGGAGAATGGGCGCATGCGTCGCTTAAGAAGGAAGTTGGCGAAAGAAATAGCAAGAATGGAATTGAGTAGTACTACACGAAATAGAAACCTACGCGTAGAGTAAAATAATGCGCGTCAATCGCGATCACGTCGAAACCAAAAAGACAAACCATGAAAACTGATTATTAACATGCGGCTTTCCACAAATCTGGATCACATCCTTTCCTCTAAAGCTATCTGGAGATCAACTCTTACCACAAATCACGGGCACGTAATGAGATATCTCAACGCTACAACAACCGCATCTTCATCTGGATGTTCCCTTAGAGCTCTCTTTAACGCATCCCTCGCTGTATCTTCTGTAACCTCTAACTGTTCTACCACAACAGTCATATCCTCTTTCGATATAACTAATGAATCCGATCCATTCGCCCTCGTTTCATTTGAACTGGATTGAAGTGCTGTCATAATTTCTGCCGCCTTTGCCGCATCGATTTGAGATTCTCCATCCTGTACGTGATCCGTTAATTGATCGAGCTGTTTCGCCTGCTTCGCTTTTTCACCCCTCAGTTTGTCGCTTCCATCTTCTCCGGAACCCATGATTTTTCGTGGTGCTTTCAATTTTCAAAATTGTAGTTTTTGTTTCAGTAAAATAACGTAAGTCAGCTACACTTAAAAATTAACTTGGCCCAATTCTATTAAAAGTGCAACCTTTGCACATTAGTGAATACGATGAATATATATATATATATATAATTATTAAATAAACCAATGTGAATATGTTGGAATCCTTAGCTGTGATGATAAAGGTTTGTGTTATTGTTATTAGTTGACAAGCATTTTTACATGTAGAGTCTACGAGTACGTGTGGGTGGAGGGTGGAGGGTGGAGGAGAGAGGAGAGAAGGAAAGCACCAAAGTGTGTAAAGAAATTGGTGCATATAATTTAGCCAAATGACCGAAACTTGGTTGAACATTCGCAAAATATAATTCTATCCGAACCAATGAAGAACAAACACGATTGTCTTCCTCGTGAGTCGTGAGCATAAAATTCTCTCTCTACTCTCTATATATAGCTCTATATATATACATGTGTATATGTTTACCTCTCTCTCTCTCTCCTCCTCCTCCTCCTGAAAGAATATCGAATTACATTGTACACCGTCACGTCATAAGTCGTAACTCGTAACCCTCAAGCAGCCACATGCCACAGCACAGTATGCAGTACAAGTAAGTAATATATTATGCAGATGTACCACTTCCACCACCAGTGCCGCATCATTTATCAGTCGCCGTTACCTCGTTGTGCAAAGAAGAAAGAAAAGGAGACTGCATCATTCATTTCATTGGGTTTCGCTTCGCTTCGTTTCGTTTCGTTTCGTTTCGTGGTAGCTCGTAGGAAAATCTTGGGAATTTCGGCAGTATTCGTTTCAATGCATACCAGTTTACATGCACATTCCTACAAGTGAATTCCAGAATTATGACGGTCATATCCTCCTCATCCTCCTCATCTTCAGCACTTGATAATTATGATATTAATCAAGGCGATGTAAGCATGGCTGATGCAATGACGGATGCGTCATCCCTGTCGTCGTCCTCGTCGTTGATAACCATGTATCATTCCAAATCATCATCCATGGGAGATGTGACGTCTTTTTCTTCTTCGATGGATCCTGAATTACAAAAGGAGCAGCAACAGCAACAACAACAACAAGAACAAAATGAGAATCAGAGGAAGTTAGGGTTTTGGCCATTGACTATTCTTGTGTTTTATAGTGTTTCGGGTGGTCCGTTTGGAATAGAAAATGCTGTTCGGTACGGTGGTGCCTATTATGCGCTTTTGGGGTTTCTTGTTATGCCGTTTTTGTGGAGTGTTCCGGAAGCATTGATGACTGCAGAATTGGGTAGTACGTTTCCTGAGGCGTCTGGTCCAGTGGCTTGGGTAGAAGAAGCGTTCGGGAAAAGATGTGGTTTGTTCGCTGGATATATGGCGTGGATATCGGGTGCAACCGACAATGCCATTTATCCAGCTCTGTTTCTTGGTTATCTTATGTCGGCGTTAAAGTACGGACTCGATGCGAGTGAAATGGAGGATGATGACTCCACAGAAATTTCGAGCGATGAAACGCACAGTTGGGAGTTTTGGAGGTTTGTGTTTTTGTCATGTGTGTCGATTGTGCTAGGGTATATGAACTACCGTGGCTTAGAAATTGTGGGAAAGATGGCCGTTTTTCTATCGCTTGTGTCCATGAGTCCGTTTGTCATTATGTGTGTGACTGGTGCTAGAAAAGTCTCGGTGCACCGCTGGTTCGCGCTTCCAAGTATCGAAACCGGCCAACTGTGGAACGTGAACTGGAGACCTTTTCTAAACAATTTGTTTTGGAATTTGAACTCGTTCGATTCTGGTGGAAACTTTTCTGGTGAAGCTATTGATGCACATACAACGTACCCGAGGGCGATATTCACGTCCGTAGCCCTTGTATTTGCTTCGTATATGTTCCCATTACTGATCGCAGTTGGAGCTACAGACACGACGCAAGGCGAATGGCGTGTTGGTCATTTAGGAGTGATATGCAGTGAAATTTCGGGTAGTTGGTTAGGTGCATGGACAGTAGTAGCAGCGGCTGTAAGCAATCTAGGTTTGTTTGAGGCAGAAATGTCTGCCGACGCCTATCAATTGCTGGGAATGGCAGATAGGGGTATGATTCCGAAAATATTTCGGTGTCGCTCTAAGTATGGAACTCCTACTTACGGAATAATGCTTGGGACCGCCGTGATTGTGGCAATGAGGTACGTCAACATGTTAATGTAGTAATTGGTGGATTTCGTCGCTAACATGATTATTACGCATATTGAAGTACTACACATTTCGATGAATTAGTTGAGATGTTGAATTTTTGTTATTGCATAACTTTGTTATTTGAATACGCTTCTTTTGTGAAATTACGTATTTCAAGGCCTGAAGGTATGTTGGAGTTGACATGTTGCTCATCACTCAGCATTATAGTCTCTGATATTTGAAGTACGCTTTGATAGTTCATCGTCCGTTCAAAGTGCCTACGAATACAATTGGTTGCATTGCCATGGTGACGCCACCTTGCATACTTATTTTCTTTGTGATGGTATTATCGTCTTTGAAGACTTTGATGGTTACTGGAGGAATGATTGTATTTGGCTGTGCTGCACACCTAGCACTCCACAATTTTGGAAGCAGTGCATCACAAGGCACTAACGCAATGAACCCCGGTGACAAGTCCTATGATTATCAAGGAATATTTCCATCAGAGGAAAGTTGATTGGATGAATCGACTAACAGAAGTAAGAGAGTACTGTAATGTCAGGTTAGTTCAAAATTTTTGAGAATAAGTATCATCATCTTGGTTGGTAATCTTTTCAATACAAAGATTTGACGGTTTACGGGCGAAAGCTTTCTTGAGAAAATAAATACGAACGGTCCCCCGATTCCTCGAAGCTGTCACGTCGTGTTTAGTGCCAAGACGTTCGCAAAAGATGAGACCATGGCCCCCTTCAGAAAAATAGGCTTCTTCGAAAATCGAAATCTCCTAACGGGAAAAGGATGCCAGCTAAAGAAATTTAAAGATTTAGATTACCAGTATTTTATTAACAAATATGAAGTCAACAGTAGAGATCTTCATGGAAATTTTCGAAGTCATGAGTGGAACAGAGAGCGCATGCTCATAACTCAGAACTATCTTATGTCTCATTAATTTTGTTTTAAATTTCGGTTCCAATTTCCTAAAACGAAATTATCGGATGATTTTAACGCGTTTGGACCGAATTCGATTGAAATTTTCATACCATGTCGAATCGCTTTCGTTGGGAAGGAGACTTCTGAAAAGTGATAATTAGCAATATTTGAAGATTCGAGTAGAATTTCCAATAAAACTGAATTAGCCGAATGACTAACACAAGTACCGAACCTCGGTTACATAAAGAATTGTACGAATGTAGCGAGACGAAAATTAAAAAAAATTAGCGTAATATCTAAGAACTAAATATTTATGTTACTATTGGATGAGTTATGTCTTTTATTATGTCTTTTTTTAAAATCTTTAGGACATAAGGATTCCCATCAGGGCTATGTTTGATTAGTTTTTTCTTTTTTCTTTTTCTTTTTTTGTCGATAACATGATTTGCGAAGCACTTGTCGCACAGGATGACACCAAGAGAACATGGGCAATAGGTTCTAATCTTTTCAGTCTTGCATTTGCAGAGCATTCTGGGGTATTCAGAGAAAATAGTGAATGACACATAACTCCTTTGTCTGTTTAGTAAAAATAAAATTCGTGTGAATGAGAGAAAAATAATAGATGTCTACAGCTCCAATTAATATTGCTCTCCCTTCTATTAATTAAAAAATATTTCAGTCACACGTATTTGAATTAGAAATAATTGATTAAGAGACTCGTACAGGTGCGGGTCAAATATATATTATTCTAGGAATTAATATACGAGTATCAACATATTTTTTGGATTGTTCTTCTTGTTCAACGAAACCACGAAAAAAACCAAATCCCACTAAGAATGACCACGCTTTATCGTATCAACCAGATGCAACGCCTAAATGGGAAATGATTTTACTTCTCTGTAACATCGATTATGAACTATTGCACGTTATCCTTCATCAAAATCCTGTTGATACTAATTCACGTTATCGATGAGGCATCGGCAACTATAGAAACGCCCTCAAACCCACCATCGAATACTCCATGGACTAATGTGGCACTTCATAAACCGACAACACAGTCTTCAACTGGTTGGGGAGGCGTCGCTAGTAGAGCAGTTGATGAAAATACTAATCCATACTGGAGCAATCAATCATTAACCCATACGAATAGTGAAAGTAATCCTTGGTGGGAAGTAGATCTACAATTTATATACACGATACAATCCGTGTCCGTAAGAAATCGTGCTGATTGTTGCTCACAACGCCTCAATAATTTTATTCTTGAATTATCCACCACTTATGATGGTGTTTCGTATAGCTATCAGCATAATGGCGCCGTCGGAGCTGGTGAAAACGTTATTATTGAAACTGGATTTGTGCATGCATCGACGATACGCATTCGATTGGAAGGTGCGGAGAGAATTTTAACATTAGCTGAAGTAGAGGCAAATGGTTGCTCTTCGTTTGAAATGCCCTCTATCCAACCGACAAGGCTTCCATCATTGTATCCGTCGAAGTCGCCTAATGACTAAGCGTCATCATCTGTCGCACCTTCAAGCAGTATATCAAATATACTTTCCATTTTACCATCACTGATGCCATCACAAATACCTTCGAGATACCAATTAAATTCGGCTCTATATTATCAATCTTCAATTCCATCGATCGTGCCATCATTATCACTTACTGTTGGACCGTCGACCTTACCTAGTATCATTCCATCAGTCCTACCCTCGCAGATAACATCTCTGCAACCATCTGCTTTGCCATCCTCATTACCCTTAGGTTATCCATCAAATGAACCATCAATTTTATCATCGCTAGAGCCATCTTTGAATCCATCAATCTTTCCATCATTACTCCCGACAGTAAAACCGTCGACCATACCCAGTATTTATCCATCAGTTATATCCTCACATATGCCATCTATGCAACCAACGATTTTACCTCTATTTAATCCATCAAATGAGCCATCGCGCTTACCATCTTTAGTGCCATCCTTGATTCCATCGAACGTACCATCATTACTACCGACAATAGAGCCATCGAACATACCTAGTACTGATCCATCATCCAATCCTCGCAGATGCCATCTCTGCAACCATCTGGATTGCCATCCTCAATATCCTCAGTTTATCCATCAAGTGAACCGTTGCTGATGCCATCCGAAATTCCATCGAACGTACCATCATTGGTACCAACAGTAGAATCGTCGATCTTACCTAGTATCATTCCATTAGTTGTACCGTCACAGATGCCATCTCTGCAATCATTGGTTATACCATCCTCATTATCCTCGATTCATCCGTCAAACGAATCGTCGCGTTTATCATCTCTAGAGCCATCCTTAGCTTCATCAATCTTTCCATCATTACTCCCGACAGTAGAATCGTCGACCATACCCAGTATTTATCCATCAGTCGTATCATCACATATGCCATCTCTGCAACCAACGATTTTACCTCTATATAATCCATCAAATGAGCCATAGCGCTTACCGTCTTTAGTGCCATCCTTGATTCCATCGAACGTACCATCATTACTACCGACGATAGAACCATCGATCATACTTAGTATTGATCCATCATTTCAATCCTCGCAGATGCCATCTCTGCAACCATCTGGATTGCCATCCTCAATGCCATCAGTTTATCGATCAAGTGAACCGTTGCTGATGCCATCCGAAATTCCATCGAACGTACCATCATTGGTACCAACAGTAGAATCATTTAACATACCTAGTACCAATCCATCATTCCAATCCTCGCAGATGCCATCTCTGCAATCATTGGTTATACCATCCTCATTATCCTCGATTTATCCATCAAACAAACCGTCGCGTTTATCATCGCTAGAACCATTCTTAGCTTCATCAATCTTTCCATCATTACTCCCGACAGTAGAATCGTCGACCATACCCAGTATTTATCCATCAGTCGTATCCTCACATATGCCATCTCTGCAACCATCGATTTTACCTCTATTTAATGCATCAAATGAGCCATCGCGCTTACCATCTTTAGTGCCATCCTTGATTCCATCGAACGTACCATCATTACTACCGACAATAGAACCATCGAACATACTTAGTATTGATCCATCATTCCAATTCTCGCAGATGCCATACTCAATACCCTCAGTTTATCCATCAAGCGAACCGTCGCTGATGCCATCCGTAATTCCATCGAACGTACCATCATTGGTACCAGCAGTAGAATTGTCGACCCTACCTAGTATCATTCCATTACTCGTACCCCCGCAGAGACCATCTCTACAACCATCTGGTTTGCCATCCTCAATACCCTCGATTTATCCATCAGACGAACCGTCGCGTTTATCATCGCTAGAGCCATCCTTAGCTTCATCAATCTTTCCATCATTGCTCCCGACAGTAAAACCGTCGCCCATACCCAGTATTTATCCATCAGTCGTATCCTCACATATGTCATCTATGCAACCATCGACTTTACCTTTATATAATCCATCAAATGATCCATCGCGCTTACCGTCTTTAGTACCATCCTTGATTCCATCGAACGTACCATCATTACTACCGACGATAGAACCATCGATCATACTTAGTATTGATCCATCATTCCAATCCTCGCAGATGCCATCTTTGCAACCATCTGGATTGCTATCCTCAATACCCTCAGTTTATCCATCAAGTGAACCGTTGCTGATGCCATCCGTAATTCCTTTTCTGCAACCATCATTGGTACCAACAGTAGAATCATTTAACGTACCTAGTATCAATCCACCCAATACAGCCCCTACGAATGTTCCGACAGTACTTCCGACACATTTTTCATTGATGATAATGTCAGCGTGGCCTCCGATGATCCCCAGGCTTACGACACCTATGGGACAGTCAACGATACAGTGGAAACTAGTTGGCATTGATCTAACAGCAGCAGATGGGAGAAAACTCTTCAGTTATTCGGATCAGCGAAATGCATTGATATCTTTGATGAATAGTGTAGTTAGTGAATTTGAGGACGAGTTCGAAATTTACGCAGTGAGAGTTAGTTTCGAGTCTATGTACTCTTCTTCAAAACAACATTGGGAGTTGAGGAAATTGGAAGAAAGGGATGAAATAACAAATGGTAGTAATCGAATTGAGTCATCTATGATACCGTCGACGATTAAAAATTTATCTTCTTTACCACCTACCATTGCCTCGTTTACAATCATGATGGTTATAGTCGATGGGCGCGCACCTCTAGGAGTTGACTTTGAAGATGTTACGAATAAAAACTTTTTGAATTTCAAAGATTCAATAGTTGAGGAGATGCGGACTATCGTTACCGATGTGACAGAAGTATACATGGAGGTACTCGATGTAGATAGACCAAGCGTATCACCAAGCATAATACCAAGTTCATCTCCGACAGTTAGCAACGTACCTACACGTTTTGAATCATTATCTATGTCCGTTTTGTCGGCCGTTGGAGGTGCAGCTGCCGCTGGAGCTGCTGCGGTAAGCTTCATGCACTACTTGTCTGTTAATGAAAATCTAATGTAATTGTACAATATTTAATTAAAAGGCGTCATCCAGTGCTTCTGCAAGCTCTGCTGCAGGATCTTCCAGCGCTGCCGGAAGTGCTGGGGCAGCTTCTTCGTCTGGCAGTGGCACTATAGATTCATCGAAATTAGATAGTCGCGTGTCCACTGATTGTGAGCAGAACAAAGCGGAAACAAATTACAGTAATGAAAGATATAGCGAAGAGAATGATACTAAAATTAATCCAAGGAAATCGAATAATAGCGATGTGCCCGCCGATTTCGAGCAGAACAAGATTGAAACTAATGATATTGATGAAACTCATAATGAGCAGAATGATTCCAGTCTAAGTCCATTCAAATTAGAAAATGAAGATGTGCCCGTCGAGAAAGAGAAAGAAAAAGTTATCAAAACAACGAAGAATAAGCTAACCAACGAAATATTGAAAAAGCTAGAAAGTCTAACCATTGCTGAAGGATCTCTAGTAGATGGTGCGACAGATATAATATCTACAAGTTATCCTCGCAGGGAAGTCGACGAAACTTTAAATCTTCGTTTACGGTCGACGCTAATGATGGTGCGTATTTATTGCATCGCCTTTTAATGTGTATTTTTAACAGCCTTTAATCCATTAATAAAAATTTAAGGTTATTATCGTAGTAAAATTACGGCGATCATGTCGTGGTAAAGTAAAGAGCAGACGTGTCATGTTAAAGTAAGGTTGATATGTTCCTTGCACGCATATCATAATAACATTATAACATGCAAGTTGTGAAAAGTCTGCGACTTGATAGTATTGTCACAGTCTTCTATTCGAGTGTTAGGTTTCGGTTCCAGTTTTTAGGTAACGCTATCGACCTTCCATTTCATGTCGTATCCAGTGTTTATGTCTGAAGTAGCTACTAGAGCTGGAAGTGCGAATACCATATCATCAAACGGAGGCGGCCCCGTATTACTAGTTTGAACCACCTATATCGGAAGATTTGATGTTTGTTGGTGAGCAAAACAATAAAACTACAGATGCAGCGCTTCCGAAATCAGAGCTCTTAGATTTCAACAACGTTGGTTCAGACATTGTAATCAGGTTCCTTTTTTTCGTAGTGTTTCAAAATTGTATATATGTAAGGAGATAAAAACAAAACTTGATACTATCTCTTAATACCATTGGCGGATAACAAAGTAATCGTTATTCGAAAGGAAGTAAAAGTCGAAAGCGAGAACGATCGTACTCCAAACTTTATACTATCCAAAAGGGTTCCAAACCTATGATTTCATCTACTCTGAAATGTGGTAATGGTACTAAAACTTATTAGCCAAGTACATCCTCTTCATCCGGTTTTATGAATGCCGATCGAGGCGATCTATTGATTCGCGGCTTCTGAAAGGAATCAAATGACACTGGCATTGATATTCGAGTAACAAATCTTAGTAGCAAAACTTATAGGAATAAGAGAAAGAAAAACATTAGAAATATTGCAAGTCCGGTGAGATCCAACGTCGAAATTTCACACCTTTTGTAGTATCAACGGACAAAATGTATGATTTGAAGTGAACATATTTCTCAAGAGGCTTTAGTACAGTTGCCTGCAAAGGAATGGAACAAGCCCCATTCAGCCGTGAAAGGTTTCATCAATGATCGGATGAGTATTGCTATTGTTAGAGCTACGATGGGGAGGGGGTACAGACCTTAGCTTTCTTAAGAAAGATCTGAGCAGAGTTATAAATTATAATCATTTAGATAAGTCATCGAAGCATGCAAGGAACCTTGTTGACAAATACAGTTTACTTCCAAGAATATTTTTTTCTCTTAACGACAACTTCCTTCTTAGTGTTTAAGCGGATATAGCATTTAAAAGTTATATACCAAACTAGGCAACATGTGGTAATTATTTTTTCCTTGTATGTTTTCATGGGTTCCATGGGTGTGCTCCCTTTGTTTGTTTCATCGCTCTAGCAACAATGACTATTAAGTGTCTGTGTCTGTGACGAGACTGCATTTTTGCTGGTAAAATCAAATCATCATGATATGAAAACCGCTGTATGATTTTTCAACTCAATCTTCATCAATAAAGTATTTTCTTCATACATTAGATCGACTTCTACCGTTTCGTCCAACAATACTGCTCATCGTTTTTCTCCAAAATCATCATGGTTAGTAAACCTCCCGCAGAAAAGAAAATACCAATCCATGATCCATTGTGTCTTTAAACCTTCCTCAATTACGATAAAGCTGCATCTTTTTTCATCTAAATCGCCATCCGCCATCTATATCATTATACACTTTTTAGATTGAATTCTACCTTTCGGCGACGATTCGGAACTCGGAACATGTTGTGCTGTCACGACATTGAATGTCCATTGTCCGTGTACTCCTTTCCACGAGTTCAAATATTATCGGAAGATACGGATTTGAACTGGACCTGGAACCCACCAACACAAATAAACATCATATAACAACTGCTACTACTCCTCTTCCGAACCTGTAACTGATGAAGAGGATGAGTTGTAACTACAAAGTAATTTATACCTGGTACAAGAGCAGAAGTTAATAAAATAAAAGCATACAGTTTA
>Ga0209092_10002537_pt1 | contig 16721 bp, 21 predicted proteins | sample FraStrMetagenome_FD_187446 | JGI IMG/M metagenome (GOLD analysis project Ga0209092, IMG submission 187446) | Marine eukaryotic phytoplankton communities from Arctic Ocean - Fram Strait ARC3M Metagenome (SPAdes) (version 2) | ecosystem: Environmental > Aquatic > Marine > Oceanic | place: Fram...
ACCTAATATAATAGCCATTTTATTCTCCTAACACCGGCCGGTTTGCTGGGAAATCTGAAGTTGCAGGCCAGTCTCTAAGGGCCTCTCTATACAAAATGTAAGCATCTGCGTTAGGGTAGTCAGAAACGGTAGCGGCCACGTCAGTGCGAGTTAGTTCTGCATCGCGCCATGTACGTGCTTTCTGTTCTGGAGTTATTAAATCTTCTAATCTTATTAAAGCCATTACGCTACCCTCACATAGTTTTGTGCGCCGAGACTTGTAACTGAAGGTACACCGTTGGCTACCCTATATGTATATGCGAAATCACCTGTCAAATCTATCGCTACAAGTGAAGCACCATCCCACGTTAAACCATAAACCCCCCCGTACGTGTTACCAGTTAAGTCAAAACTTACATTTTGATAAACACCTGATGAGTTGTATTTAAATGCTTTTCTAAGGGTTGCATCAATCACCCAGAAAGAAGTCCCATCCCATGCAATTCCTGTAGGGTCTGAACCCTGAGATGCGGTACTGAAACTCACATTTTGGTAGACTCCTGATGAGTTGTATTTGTATACTGCATCACTGCCTCCGTCAACCACCCAGAAATAAGTGCCGTCCCATACCATGTCCTTAACATCTGATGTTTGACTTGCCGCAGTCCAGTTTACATTTTGATAAGTGCCCGATGCGTTGTATTTGTACACAATACCGCCAAAATTTAACACCCAGAAGTAAGTGCCGTCCCATACCAAGCCTCTTGTATTGACAGCTTGACTTGCAGTAGTCCAGTTAGAGTTTTGGTAAACACCAGAGGCGTTGTACTTATATACTGGCCCATTAAACTGCAACACCCAAAAGAAAGTGCCATCCCACTCAATAGCGTAAGGTATCGCACTTTGTGCGGCTACACTAAAGTTAGATGTGGCTACCCATTCTTTTGTTGCTAATGGATACTCATTTGCATCTGTTTCAAAAACGCCACCCTTTAAGTACACTCGCCCATCGCTTAAAGTAACAGTATCAGCAGTATTATTTAAAGTTACTACCTCGTTAATTTGTGAGGCTGAACCACCGCCCCCACCTAATTTAATAGCCATCTAAAGCTCCTTCCAACCTATTGATCCGTCAACATAGACCAGAGATGCACCAGCGTCTGCCGCTAGAGTACCATCGTCTGCCGTCGAATTAATGTTTGACCCATTCCTACCAACCGTTACTTCACCAGTACCAGCGTTCTTAATGAACACTACGTTGCCCGATGATGGGGTTATAGGAAGAGTAATAGTTACAGCACTACTAGAATTGACAATTATCTGGTCTCTTGTGACTGCTGTGTATGCAGTTGTCTTAATAACAAAATCATTGTATGCTCCACCTACCCCTGCACCTAACTTGTCAGAAGTAATGGCACCATCTGCTATCTTATCTGTGGTTATGGCATCATCTGCAATCTTAGCTGTGGTTACCGCTAAGTCTTGTATGGCACCTGTGTACACTGAAAGAGGAGAAACATATGTGAGAGTAGTAGTTAAAAATGCAGCGATTGTAACCTCAATTAACGAACCAAGAGGGGGCGCTTCACTAAAAGTAAGGACATTCGATTCCACAGTATATGCGGACTTAACTTGGTAGATACCGTCTACGTGTATAAAGGTGTTCGGTTTAATCGCAATCTGAGGTAGGTTGTACTGTGTAAGAACTCCGTTACCTACGTACTCAATATTTACCAAGTCAGTACTATTGACTTCAGATGCTATGAATGAACGTACCTCAATAACTGAATTGACAGGGGGTGCCTCGGACAACAATAACTGTTCAGCGGCAATAGAATATGAACTGACTTCTTGAAGTATTCCGTCCACGGTTATTTGAAGCAGAGAAGGATTCAGGGCAGCATCAGACAAGGTGAATGTGGTTGTTGTACCATCACCTGTAAAGACATCATTTCTTAGAAGTAATATCTGACCACCTGCTTCTAGCTTGGTATATAGTTCTAAAAAGTTGTCATTGATTTTTTCACTGGCATCGCGAAGAGTGTCGCCTAGACCATCGTTGGCGGCATTACCTGTGTTAAGAATTTGTCTGGACATCGGTGTTCCTTTTTTATATTATCTATTTATACGTTATAGATGTTCATTTCCATCTAAAGTTTCATAATCTGCTGAAAGGTCTAAGGAACCATCATCAAGCAACGCTGCTTTCACACCTGCCCAATCTCCAACAGTACCATAGTCGTCGAAAAGGGTCTGTAGAGAAACGGTACTGAATCTAGAAAGAATCTCTATTGAACTGATGATAATTCCGTCGTCGATACCATCTTGTTCTTCCATAGTCAGTAGAGAATATAGAGGTGCTGTAGATGTTGGTAATGCTTCACCTTGAACGACGAATGTGTAATCGCCCGGTTCTAGTGGGTCAGTGGTGACACCTGCTCGTAGGTTTATATCTGCGTTACCTTGGGTCACAACTTCGCCAGCAAGATAGAACCCAGCAGGATGTACCATCTTCTTGTACATTGCTTCATAATCACTAAAGGATAGACCTGTTTTCAAAAGAATCGAAAAGATTTGATACCTTCGATTGTCTTGAATATACTTTAGACTTTGTGGGCCAACTAGCGAACCGCCTGGTTTATCATTCAAGATGAACATATTGTTTTTCGGATAAGACACTTCAACTTCTTCATTGAAGAATGCCTTAAAGAATTGTTCAACTGATAACTGAGTTCCTTTATTCCGATACAACTGAGAAAGGAGTCTTGTCATAAACCGTGGGTTCTGATAAAACGAAGTTGACTCTAGTCCATCACTTATCTCTAATATCAACAGGTCTAAATGTTTTATCTCTGTAGAGTTTATATTTCGTATACTGAACAAATCGTGAATTTGGTCGGTAAATGAAAGACCACCGTCTTCTCCGGTGTACTTATAGTACGACTCGATGAATTTAATAAGATTCGGATACTGTTCCTGATAAAATTCAGGAAGTATCTGAGTCACTCGACTCTTATGGAACTTAGTATTCGTTCTATATTGGTTTTCGAGGAATTGGGTCATTACAATAGTACCTTAGTGACTCCAGAATCTATAACACCCTTGGTATTCGAGGATTCGACATCCAACGTGAAGATATAGTTTCTCAGGGGATTGATTGTACTCTGGTTAGCGGGAGTTGCACTTATCTTAATTCCTTCTCCGAGATACCCAACTTCATCTACGCGCAATGCACTCAAGAACACCTCACCTTTAGCAGGGTCGTATGAACCGACGTTATTAATCTTAACGAGTCCGTCAAGGTCTAGTAGTTGTAGTCTAGTCGAACCTAGTTCGTTCTTGATAACTACATTCTGTCCGTTAGACTGGAATACCGATGAAGTCACTACGTGTTCATCTTTATCAGGTGATGCTATGATGACTGGGAAGTTAAGCGTATGATCCTGTTCAATAAAATCGGTTACCGCAAGACCCGCCGCAGACTGCGCAGCTTGCAAGTTCGCAATCAAGGTGTCTATGTCGATTAGTTGTTGTACTTTAACCTCCATTCTGGAGTTTAGGATAGCACTAGAGTAACTGTCTATCTTCGACAACAAGTTAGAGCGTCGGAATACTGAATTGAAACTATTCAGGGTAGACGACATATGACTTTGGATTAGAGCGTCCACTTGTGATTGAAGTGATTCCGGAGTCGTCGTATTCTTGACAGGGTCTATGTTGAAGAACGTCTGTAGTTCTAGGTAGGTGAACTGAGGTTCAACGAACACTGTATCAATAGACATAATAGAGAGATTAGAAGTCAACTGACTTTCAATCAGACCCTTAACCACTTCTTTGGTGCCTGCATCAACACCGGATAGGAAGTTCAGACTAACGAACACCTTACCGTACTGTTGCGGTACATTTTCATTACCACCCCAAGTAGTAACATCATTGACATATGCACTATAGTTACTTAGAATCAAACCACTATAATCGTCCGCAGTAACCAATCGGTTCTGGGCAGAGTATGCTAGAGGAGCATTCAACTTGATAGACGAGATGCTCTCGATATCCGAACCACCTGCCGAGTTAGATGTTGTAGAAACACTTACAGTGTAACCTTCTGAAGCAAATTCATTCAATACGAAGGTTGTCGCACCATTAGCAGCAGCACCACTGGTTGAGATGTACTCTGCCTTAATGACGTTACCAGTCTCTGGACGAAGACCTAATATGTTACCGTCCCCGAATATTAGTTCGTAGTCACCATTCTGGGACTCATTTACCATATAGACCCTTGAATCGTTACTTACCGAAGGAACAGTTTTAATGTTGAGGTATATGTTCGATTGATTAGTGGTACCATTAGGGAACACGTTTACTAACAATGTGGAGGTATCTACTGTGCTATCTGGGATGACATAAGGTATATCGATATTGCTATCCGCGAGGAAGGTTTTAGTCTTCATCTTACCTTCAACGACAGTCACTCCAGTAAAGGTAAATGTGTCAGTACCATCATTCACTGCACTGTAGTTCACTGTGGTGAAAAACTCATAGTTCGTCTCATCAATAGACGCGAAGAAACTTGAACCCTTGGGTAAGGTGAAACTAGATGGTGCAGATGATGGTATAGTAATAGTGACATCAACCACACCACGAGCAGCAGTAATTGATTTAGGGAAGTACCCTAGACTCTCTGCATGGGATACAACAGACGAACGCAACTGAGCGGTACTCAGAAACGACTCGTTGATAGACATGTTAGCGATAAGACCATTGATATGGGTATTGTATGCTAGTACATCTAGAATGTTAGACAGACCACTCGCATCAAAATCATAGTCCTCAAACTCCCCACTATTTCGGAAGTATGTCTTTAGTTTGGACTTGATATCATAAAAATCTAAGTCAGAAGTATTAATAGTCATTTATCTTGCCCTTGCAATAGTTAAACCTAGAGTAACAACTTTGGTGGTATTAACCACACCAAAGATAATCGTTAGGTCTGCCGAATTATAATCTGGTTTAATAGTAACCTTTACTTGTTTCAGTTCCGCTCTAGGTTCATAGCTCTCTATGGTAGAACGCACTCTATCCTCAATGTCGCTCCTATCCAAATCTGTAGATAAAGAAAACAGTAAACTTTCTAGTCCTGCACCATAATATGGACGAAATGGCATAGACCCCTTCTCTGTCATTAAGAGGTTCTTTACTGATTGACGAACCGCATTAGCATCGGTCGCCTTGTAAATGTCGCCTGTTGTAGGATTCGGTGTAAAAGAACAGTCGATATCTTTATTGATACGATCGATCGTGGTGGTGATCGGTTTGTTCTGTAGGTTACCGTCTTCTATCGAGAATGCTTTTGCCATAATGGTTTAACTCTTTTCATACTATTTATAATGGTTTGTCAGTAACACCGGCCGAAGAACCACTTTTAATCTCGTGTTTATGGTCGTTCAATGATATACCCTTATCCGTTTCGACATCATCACCTATAGACATTCCAGAATCCACACGCACATCACCATTGACCACTAAGTTACCTTTGACCAATGCGTTGCCAGTCATCGTCACATCTTCAGAGTCTATTGTGGTCTGTCCACCATTCACCGTAATGTTCACATCACCCTCAGTGACAATCTCCAAGTCCTTGGTTGCATAAATGCGCAAAGTACCATCGTTCTTCATCTCATAATACGTACCCGACTTGTGCGATTCTTTAATCCGTTCATCGCCAGGCGTATCATCATACTCTTTATAGTGTCCAGTCTCTGTCTCGTACACCTTATTGAGAGGGTAGTTCCCCTTTGCCTTCTCGTTCGTGTCTCCTTCTTTAGGTACAGTACCAATCACCATAGGTAACTGAGAACTCTTACCGTCCAAGAACATACCGAACACCTGTGTACCCACGAGGATACCTAGGTTCTGTCCTTTACCTTCATGGATACCTGTAGTAACGGGTACAACGATTTGTGCCCAAGGTAGGTTATCATCATCTATATCATCGTATACACCGAACACCTTGACTTTAACTCTACCCAACTCCATAGGGTCTTCAACGTCGACAACAGAACCAAGGAACCAACGTGATTGGTCACCATAAAATTCAATAAAGTTGTTAGGTATCATTGTACTTCTCCGTTGGATAGTTTAACTCCAGACATGGTCACGTAGTACGAGTCTCGTGAGATAGAGTGTTTACAAGCGAATATTAGGAAATCACCGGACTTCTTAGTATCGAAAATCTCCGCATCGTTCTCGTTCATACGGTTACGTAGGAACCTAAGTGATATTTTCCTACCTACGGTCATGTTCTCTTCACCATCCAAGAACTGTACCCCTTCAAGCACAATGTCTATCTTGCTCTTAGTTAACATATGACTCATCGCACGGTTGATGATGTTCAACTTGTACTGTGCTACCTCTTCGCTCTCTGAGTAAGACTTTATGGTCTGTGGTACCTCTTCGCTCTCTGAATTTGATTTATGGTTCTGGTACGCAGATGAACTACCTATCTGACTTATACGCCTACTCTTTATATCGCCAGTGATTTCCTTATATCGTCCATTATCGAACAACGGTGTACCCTTGTCGATGATATTATGTGACCTAAAAGATTTAATCACTTCTTCGTCTATGTTAAATGAGAACTCGACTCTCTTGTTCTTGGTCACATCAACGTAACGATACTCTGAACCTACCAAACCTTCTTGTATCAATTTGAATAGGTTCTCTGTACCCTTAGACTGGTACCTAACAATAATTCGTTCCGTTGTAGTAGGAGGGTTCTCACTCTTTGACAGTTCGCTCTCCGAGAAGGTGAAAGTCCTCTCAGCATTCAAAGAAGAAGCAGTCATCAGAGAGTTCAAGTCTCTCAATTGCAAATCACTACCAACCAATGTAGAATATAAGTAGAACGGATACCCGTCTTTGGTAGAGGCTCGGTTCTTTATCCAACACATAGCGTCTATAGGAGTTAGGTTAGGTACAATAACCTTCATAGATTGGAAGTCTTGCGAAACTTGATTGATGCTCTTATCGGGGAAGTATTGATTAGATATCTTGCTTATAATATCACTAGGTTTACCACTGTACGACGTATTCACATTATGTAGATTGGAGACGTACCCTATATCTTCTATTAGATGGAACACATAGAGTTCCGTTATCTCCGTGCTCTTGTCCGATATAACTATCTTGTCAATAAAGAATGTTTTGGAAACAGATACAGTATCTTGTGTCCGATTACTTTTCAACGTAATGTGCACCTTCTCGCCACCAGAGATATCCATATCAGCAATAATGCTATCCCTATCTGTATATGCAAGCATTGCGGTTAGGTAAGGTTTATCTAGGTGTTCAAAGATATCAATATCAGAAATACCGTTCGCTATTTCAGCAACGGGTCTATCCTCTCTCACTTCAATGATGACAGATTCTATTCGTATTGACTCATGATTATCGTCTGACATTACGACCTCAATGATTCGTTAAATAATTGTATTACTGTATTAACAGATTTAGGTTTGATAACTCGTATTTGTTTCAACTTATCATTCTCTTCAACATAGAAGTCTAGGTTGGTCTTAGGTACTGCGCCAACAGGTATAGTCATATCACTTAGGTCTAAGTCAACTCGTTCATTGTTCAATACGTAGTGATGTACCGCAAGATACCCTAGGGACGCTGCTGTTATTACAACATTCACTGTACCAGACGATATCGTCTCATCTTTTTGAAACACCTCTGCGTTCTGAAGTTCAACATACATTTGACCTAGGTCTAGGTTCTTGTACTTAACGATACCCACAGCATTACTGATTGCACCTGTCACCGTATCACCTACGTTGAATATACTGTGTATAGGAGACTGTGTTGTAAGTACATAGTTAGAGTAGTCCTCTTTAACCTTTTCGACCAACTGACTATACTCTAGTGGCCAACCCTGCTCTCGCACCTTGTCATTCATTATGTAGAATGTCCAATGTAGGTGGGGGTTCTGGTATAACGTGAATGCAGTTTGGTCTGGTCTCTCTCCACCTTGAATATAATAGTCTTGGTAGAACGAATTGTTTTGCTTAACATCGTCCAAAATATCTACATATGCGGCAATGTTTTGTGTTAGTACAGATTCTTCTCCGTCACCGAAAGAGTAGAACTGTAATGGGAAATTCTTAAAATATGACATTAATAACCATCCTCATCCATAATATCTGATCGGTTTAGAGTTCTTTCCTCTACAAAGGATAAAGATAAGTCAATCTCAACAGGATTACCGTCAGAGTGGAATGCCATACTACTTGAGTTGTAGTTGGTAGATATTCCTTTGAGGTGACACTTCTTCATCTTAGTACCAATACGTTTTTTGACCCCCGATTCGTTCTCGTAGAACAAATCCAATTCGAACATATGGGGGTACTTGTAACCCGCATTAATTCCACCAATTTCAATGGTATCTGGATATGCGTATCCACGGAATCTTTTAATAATCTTTTCGACTTCTTTCGCTTCTTGTGCAGACTTAGGAATGAACTTGAATTGGAATTGGAACTCACGAATGCTAACACCCTTGAACACAGTTCTTGCATTAGGATTCACCGTTACACCGAATGCTAGGGATGAGGCATTGCCTACAGTAGCATTGACCTTGCCAGCAGTTCGTTGCAACGCAAGACCGGCAGCAGCACCTGACAGGTTACCTAAAGCGAGGTCTGACAAACTAGAAACACCTTTCTTCGTCGCCTCTTTTATTGATGAGAGTAAAGTTGAAACTACATCCTTACCTTGACCCAGCGCAGCTGTGGCACCGGCACCAAAGGGGCCTAGTTCTGCCTGAGAATAATCCAACCCATCTGCCTGAGAGAATGATATAGGTAGATACAGTTTAACAGAGTTTCCGGTATCTTCTATGCTTCTATCCGAGTATTCCATCTCGGACTCTTTACCGTGCTTTTCCACATACCGAGCATCTTTCTTATTTTGAATTTCGGACTTGTTAGACTTATAATCCCGATACTCGATTTTTTTGTTCTTAAAGTCTCGTTCATTTTGCTTACTTCGGTTATCTAAACCTTGGTATTGAGCATCTCCACCTTCCTTCAACATACCATTGATTTTTGCAGAGTCTCCCTTCAGTGAAGGAGGAATAATCTCAAATACTTTAAAGTTTATACTCGCACCATATCTCTCTTGATTGTTCAGAGGATAGGTCAATTTACTGAAGTCGGACACAATATTTTTAGGAGTATCCTGACTTTTCTCCGACTCCGACTTATCTCCTTGGAGACTGTCTACTATTTCGGATAGAAATTCTTTGATGGCCATCGGTGAAATCTCTTGTTTATAAATAGGTTTACAGTATTTATACATAAACTTACTAATGAAAACATATAAAGGTAGATACAAACCAAAGAACCCTGAGAAGTATGCGGGTGATGCGGACAATGTCGTCTACAGAAGTTCGTGGGAACGCTACGTAATGAAGTGGTGTGACGATAGTTTGGACATAGTACAATGGATGTCCGAAGAGCTCGTGCTACCTTACATCTGCGAAACAGACAACCGACCACACCGATACTTCATGGACTTCGTTATCAAGTACAAGTCTGGTCGTGTTGTCCTAGTAGAAGTCAAACCATTCAAGGAGACTAAGTTACCTGAACGTAAACAGGGGAAGTCTCGACGTACCGTACTAAACGAAGGTATGACGTACATTAAGAATCAATCTAAGTGGAAGGCTGCAAAGAAGTATGCGGATGATCGGGGGTACCATTTCGAGATATGGACTGAGAAAGAACTGACTGCCATGGGTATCATGCCCAAGTCTACCCAGAAGATGCGTACCAAGAAACCCCTAAAGAAACTAGCACCTTTTAGAAAGAAAAAGAAATGAAACCAAAGATATTCTTCATTGGTATGGACAATTCGTCCGACCAACCACTAAATGATCTTATGCGAGACAGCGGTTGCTCTGTCGCAAGCGTAAGTTCGGGCAGAAGAAATCTTGCGAAGACTATCAAACGTAACCTCGTATCAGGTAACGACCCACTGCATACAATCAGTGACAGTAATGTTTATATCAACATGACTTATTTTGAAAACAACGACTACATCGAAGGTAACCAATACTACCGACAACTGTACGAGACGTATCCGGACGCATACTTCATATTGAACTATGTTACCGAAGCCGTTTGGTTAGAGAATAGAATGAACACCCCCTTACTTGAGAAGTGTAAAGAGATAATGGTTGCGGGCAAGCCCCTCACCACCCAAGAGGTAGTATGGAATTGGATTACATATAGAACTCAACACCATGCGACAGTCATAAACTGGTTCTTTGGTGATGATGTTAGAGCAGAACGATTCCTTATTTTAGATGTTGACTATGACGATGTGTCTAAGATGGTGAACTTTGTTGCCAAAGACTACACTCTCAATACAAATAACTGGATACATTCTGTATAAATAGAAGTAGGAATTTTAACGGAATCATCCATGTCTAACATATTTCAACGATTAGAACTACAAGCGTTTCGTGCTGGTATTACACCACGCACAAAAGAATCACGTAATTGGTTCCGTCAGAAAATTAAGAATCTTCGGAGCATCAACCGTGAAGCGTTGATGAAGGAAGACCCGTTGAAACAGACAGGTCAAGAGACCGTGGGCGGTATGTACATGTTCTACTATGACCCGAAGCATAAAGCTACACTACCGTATTACGATACGTTTCCGTTAGTAATAGTGGTAGGCCCTGCCGAGGGTGGGTTCTATGGACTGAACCTACACTATCTACCTCCTATCCTACGTGCGAAGATGTTGGATGCGTTAATGGATATTACCAGTAACAATAAATTCAATGACTCTACTCGATTCAAAATGTCGTATGAGTTGTTGGTACGAACAAGCAAGTTGAAATATTTTAAACCTTGTTTCAAACATTACTTGAATGCACAAGTGCAAAGTAAGTTCGCGATGGTGCCTGCACCTGAGTGGGAGATTGCTACATTCCTACCGACCGCAAGTTTCAAGAAGGCAAACTCTAAGAAAGTCTACAGTGACTCCAAGAAAATGATAGGTGGTTAATAGATGTCAGGCATAGAACAACTAAAAGGTAAACTAACCTCTAAGAACGGTATCGCGATGGCAAATCAGTTTGCGGTCACTCTTCCTTCTATAGGGGATATGGACTCTCGTGAACTAAATGTTATATGTAAGGAAGTTACCTTGCCTGGCCGACAAGTTATGAGTCTGGATAGGAATGTAGGTCTCTTCAACGAGAAAGTCGCGAATGGTTTTGCGGTAGAAGATGTTTCTATGACCTTCTATGTACTGAATGACTATGGGGTCAAGAAATACTTTGATGCTTGGGCAGGTACAATGGTAGGGATGAATTATAAATCAAAACCCGAAGAAGCAGCAGAAGATGCAGAACCTGAAGCAAAGGCACAAGCAAAGGCAACACGGCAACAGTTCGACAATACTCTCAAGATGGGAGAGGTAGGATACAAGAACAACTATTCGAAATCTATTACTATACGACAGTTGCGTAAACCTGTCGCACGGTTTGGATTTGACCTCGGGCCTTTGGACTTTAATTTTGATATCGGGGGCGCATCTATATACAGTATAGAACTATTAGAAGCATTTCCGACATCTCTCAATTCAATACAATTGAGCAACGACGGACAACTGGTCGAGTGTACATTACAGTTCTCGTACACCAACTGGAAGGTGATAGAAGATAAACGAAGTTTGGTTGACGGAAAACTCAATCTAAACTTAGGTGGATTAATTTAATTATATAATATAGGATACATCATGGCTTTACCAAAACTGAATTCAGCACCAACATATGAAATGAAAATCCCTTCAACGGGACAAAAGGTTATCTACCGACCTTTCCTTGTAAAGGAACAGAAGAACCTTCTCATAGCATTTGAAGCGCAGAACCGACAAGACCTAGTCAGAGCAGTTATACGTACAATTAATGCGTGTGTCGAAGACTCTATCAAGGGGTCACTAACAACCTTCGATGTGGATTACATGTTCACCAAGATACGTGCTAAGTCCGTCGGTGAAACTGCTGACATACTTGTACCCTGTGAAGAGTGTGAGACTAGTAATGAAGTACAGGTTGAACTTGATAAGGTAGAGGTCACCGGAGATTTACCAGAGATGTTGATACCAATCACCGAAGAGATTACTGTTAAGATGAAGTTCCCGACCTACGAGGAATTCTTATCTAACCAAACTCTTCTGGACAGCACGAGTACAACCGAAGCATTACTTCAACTCATCGTCACTTGTTTAGATTCGGTGTTGACCGAAGAAGAAAGGTTCTCTATTAAAGATGAACCACAAGAAGAAATTATAGAATTCTTGGAGTCTATGACTGCCGAACAGTTCGGAAAGGTTTCTGCCTTTGCTGCTTCGATACCGGCATTGACCCAAGACTTAGAATTCGTATGTACATCATGCGACCATACTAATAAGAAAACACTGAAAGGACTTGACGATTTTTTTTGATTAATCTCTCTCATGATACCCTAGCCAATTACTACCAAGTCAACTTCCAACTACTAAATAATTTTAATTACTCGTTGGATGAGGTAGAAGGAATGATACCTTGGGAGAGAGAGATTTACTTAACGATGTTAGTTGATGATATCAATGAGAAAAATCAGAGAGCTAAACAGAAAGGATAACCAATGAGTCTTAAACGAGTATCAGAGAAACTTGGAGAACAGAACGACCTCTTAATGGAGATTGCTCTGGACATCTATGGGTATCTGGATAGTGCGATATCTAAGGTAGAGACCTCTAGTAAAACATTGGATGCTATAAACGCTACCAATAATAACATCTTGAATGTCGTACAATCGTTTCAGACTCAGGGCGGAGATGCCCTAGAAGAAAAGCGCGACAACAAACTGGCTGACAGCAAAATGCTCTCGGCCTTAGAGGGTATCCAGAAGAACACCAAGGGTGGTACCACTAGCAAGAAGGGTTTCGGAGAGACTGCCGGTAAAGGTATTGGAGCAGGTGTTGGTGCTGGTCTAGGTTTCGCTATGAAAGGACTTGGTGCGGTCGCAACTCTTGGTGCGTTAGGTTTTGGTATCGGTGCATTCTTTACTGGTCTTGCTCTTGGTGATAAAGCGCAAGCGATGATTGGCACGGATATGTCTGCCACTAAGAAGAATATGATTACTCTTGGTGAAGCATTCGCAGAGACACCTACCGAGGGTCTTCTTGCGATGGGCGTATTGGCAGCAGTAGGTGCAAAGTTTGGTAGTATGAAAGGTGCCCTTAATATGGGACTCTTTGGTGCTGGTATCGGTGCATTCTTTGGTGGTCTAGCATTAGGCGACAAAGGGATGTCCTTACTGAATACAGACGGTTCTGCACTCAAGAACATGATGGTAAGTCTAGGTGAAGGACTCAATGCATTTAGTGGTACATCACTATTAGCACTGGGTGGTCTTATCGCATTAGGTAGTGCATTAGGTAAGGCAGCTGTTGTCGGTCTTCCTCTACTGGGTCTAGGACTAGCAGGATTCTTTGCGGCATTCGATCTTGCTGCTGTGGCAGGTGTAGATGGTAGTGGTCTAGGTACAATGTTAGGAAACCTTGCGACTGGTCTTGCACCGCTCAGTGAACTGGATGGTCTTAACCTTATTGCGGTAGGTGGCGCTATGGCTGCATTAGGTGTCGGTATGGTTGCTCTAATGGGTGGCAGTGGTCTCGCTAGTGTCATGGATTTTGTCGGTGGATTGTTTGGTGGTGACGACGATACTATATTTACTAAACTATATAATGGTCTACAACCACTATCCACATTGAATGCTGACAACTTACGAGGTGTATCAGATATCTCTGGTGTTATCGATGGTCTGTCGGATTCTCTGGATAGACTTATTGACACGGACTATGATGCAGTCAACGATTCTATAGGCAAATTCGGTAAGACGATGGCATATGCAATACCTATGCTGGCTGCAATGAAAGGTCAAGGTACCGGAGAGAATCCATATGTAGTTGGTGAAGGTTGGTTTGATGGTCAGAAGAAACTTGACTTCTCGCCAGGACTAAACTCTTTCTCTACCAAAGATATAGAGATGATGAATAACATCGCATCCGCAGGAACTCAGATATCATCTAACTCTTCGGGACAACAACAGAAATCTACTTCAGCAGGAAACGTTGGTAAGTTGGTCACCGAACAATCTGCGATTAGTTCTGCCGCACCTGTCGTTATTATGGATAACAGCACAAACAGCTCATCGTCTGGTGGCGGTGGCGGTGGTACAACAGTCTTAGGTGGGCCTATATCTGCCTTTGACGGAATGGATCCTTACTTCGCTACAAGAACAGCATAAAAAAAGGGACTCTTTCGAGTCCCTTTCCGGTTTCACACTACACTGGGATTATTAATCTTCGGCAGCCATCTGCGCGAAGTAAGAAAGTGTGTCATCTTCTTCTGCAACAGCAGCAACCGCGGCAGGAGCAGCTGCGACAACAGTAGGTTCAATTGCTGACCGAATCGGAGCAGCTTGAGCAGTCTGCGATAGTGCTTCGTTCTTCAAAGTTGAACCGGCACCAGTCGCAAGACCTAGTACAGTTTCTAACTTATTCTTTAGGTCGTCATAAGACTTGAACCAGTTTGAATCGAACGCGTTCGGGTAGTTGGGGATAATAAACTCGTTCAAGTCATACAGTGAGTTATACACTGATTCCAACTGAGTCTCATCGGATGCTAAGAATGGAGAAGGTGACTTGAAGTCTGACTTATCATAGTTTCTGTAACCAGCAACCTTACGAATCTTCAGTTCGAAATCCGCACCTGTCCAGAAGTCGAAAGGATTGACCGGAGTCTCGCCTGGAAATTCTGGTTGCATCTGATCCATAATCTTATCGAAGATTTTCTTACCGAACTCGTAAATCATTACCTTACCATTGTTGGCAGGGTTTGCAGGGTCGTTAATAACTTGGATGTTAGTAACGTAGTGTAGACGACGCTTCTGCTTACGTGCAGTTTCCTTGTCTTCTTCGATACCTGAGTTCCATAGACGAGAGTTCAACTCACCTAATGGATCGTTCTGACCTAGGGTGGTCAATGAACGTTCGATGTACCACTGTCCGGTAACACCTTTAAAGGCGTGATCCCAGTAGCGTACCCACGGAAGATCTTGACCTTCGGTAGCAGGTAAGAATCGAATAACTGCATAGCCGTTGCCCTGTTCATCAACAGTAGGCTTCCACTTGCGATCGTCTTGATATTTGTTTGTGTTACTTGCTTGTCCGGTTGCTGCGGATGCGGCACTGACAAGTTTAGAGATGTCCGAAGACTTGGATTTTAGATTTGCAAAAGACATAAAACTTCCTTAATAATATTAACTTAAATATAAACAATGTATAAACAATGTATGAGATTACCCATAAGGGCAGTACTACTTATACGTCTAGTTGATTCTGTTTTGGCAGAAAATTCAACTGACGTGCTTCACTCTCTAGATGTTCAACTATAGTGGGAGACAGGTACTTCTTAATGTCTTCCAGTTCTAGTCCGTTCTTTTCACAAAGGTGTACTATACTATCCATATAGGACATTCTGTTTTGAAACACGAACGATTCAATCATGGCAGAAAATGACTTCTTGGTGATTAACTTATCTTCGAGTTTCGATTCATCCATTTATTACCTCAATCGCGCTAATGTTATCAACGCGGAATGAGCGCCAAGATTGCTTATCAATTGCGAATGCGCGTATCACAGACTTATTAACAGAACGAGCATCTACTTGACTTATATTGGACTCCGATAGTTCGGGCATATAGTCCATCTGGAGTGTGCAAGGCATAACCCGACGTTCTCCATTTACTTTATCAAATGTTACCTGAAGAACATTACTCTTCAATTGGTCAACTACTTTATCATAACTATACATTTGCTTCTCCTTAGAAACGGTCAAATTCATCTTTACTTTCTTCTTCTGGGTCTGCGTGGATTGCCAAAAGAAAATCTTCACTTTGGTCAAGAACTGCTATGGTATGTTCAAATGATTGCATAATACGAATAATATTCCTTCGACCCTCATCATCTTCATCAAGTTTATCAAAATCTTTGATATAAGTATCAAGAGTGTCTAGATAAACACACCGCAAGAACTCTCGTGCAATCAGTTCCACGTCGTTCTTTGGATATTGACCGAGGTCAATTAGGTTTTTCGGTAGTTCGGACATTAATTCCAATCCTTATTTTGGGTGGCTTTATATACATCAGAGAAATGAGCATCAACATATCGCTCTTCATCACTCCATCGTACATTCGATTTATAGTCTTGTCGGTCAAGACTTACTACTTCATCAGCAAGACGTTTATTTGATTTAATAATCTTACTGTGCTTATTATGCTTCTGAATCTTCAATGCTGCTCGTCGAATCATTGCATAACGTACTTCTTTTGAAACTATCATCATTATACCTTATAGTAGGGGCGCCTGTCAAGGGGTTATCTTAAATTAATTTCTTCGGAGTAACCGCGTTTCTTAACTTCTTTCTTTCGGTCTATATGTGTAGCGGCACGATTAAATTTCCGAGCGTACTTCGCTACGGGATTGGCTCGTGCTATAGACTTGACCTTCTTCACTTTAATTCTCCGAGATTCTTGTGCGTGAGGATGTGTAGGAATAACTCACATCATCACTTTCATCATTAAATAGGTTAGACCACCTACGAAGTTTACTATACTTT
>Ga0209092_10002539_pt1 | contig 16712 bp, 8 predicted proteins | sample FraStrMetagenome_FD_187446 | JGI IMG/M metagenome (GOLD analysis project Ga0209092, IMG submission 187446) | Marine eukaryotic phytoplankton communities from Arctic Ocean - Fram Strait ARC3M Metagenome (SPAdes) (version 2) | ecosystem: Environmental > Aquatic > Marine > Oceanic | place: Fram...
TTGATTGTAACCAACATTCGATGGACAGCCGACATCCATTAGAATTCAATAAAGCTCATTAAATTAACTAAGTCAATTTAAGTAAACTCTAGTCTGAATTCAACTTTAGCTAGTCGTCTTCATTAGCACAATCCATCCAATCGCGCCCAATATTCACCGTATCCATATCGACAAATTATCTACGGCCAAAAAGTACAAAAATCAACACCAATCGATAATACACCAGCTTTGAATGAAAAAGACAAAAAATATGTACAACAAGTTATTGGTGCATTACTTTATTATGCGCGAGCTATAAATTGCACAATGTTAGTCACCTTGAGCAAGCTGTCACACATGCAATCCAAGCCCACGCATTTGATGCTGAAACTTATAGAGCATTTATTGAATTATTGTGCTACTAGACCCAAATGCAACAATTCGATATAAACCATCTGATATGATCCAAAAAATCCATTCAGATGCATCATATTTGTCTAAACCCAAAGCAAGGAGTCAAAGTGGTGGTTATTTTTATCTTGGTACAAAACCAGTTCAAAAATACACCCCAAATGGAGCTACTACCCTTAATACCACCAACATTTTACAAACGGTTGTCACTTCTGCAGTAGAAGCAGAGTATATATCCCTGTATTTCAATGCAAAGACAGGCATTCCAATGCCCCACACGTTGATAGAAATATGCCATCCACAACCACCAACACCACTACAAACAGATAACACCACAGAGGTAGGCATACTAGCAAATGACACAATCAAACAAAAATGCAGCAAATCACTCGATATGCGTTGGTACTGGTTGAAAGATCAAATTTATTTTAAATGGTATGATTTCGAAAAAAAATATGCGGCTCAAACATTATTTGAGTTGCATCTTTTTAAATTTTGTTTTAGTCCCTTTATATCGAGTCCCGTCTGAGTGGTCTCGTTTTGTTTCTATATATTATAAGAAAAGCACATTTTTTGGCCATATGAGTCAAACATTATGTGGTCATTATGATGCAATTGATTTGTTCCCAATGATTTTCCAATGAAATGATGCTATTTCCGGATCTGTACACTTGGACCTTACTCTCTAAATAAAAAATATTCAACAAAAACATTCTTTTATTTAAGAGACTAAAATGAATTGTAAATTGTACAAAAAAACACTCTATGGGGTTGTGATAGAGTACTCTTACTTTTGAACTGTAGCCATATGTCCACTTTCAGCCATGATCACCCTTTTTCAAAAATGGACAGAAATTTGCAAATTATCAATTACCTTTATTTCTTGTTGAGCTTTCATTATCTTTAGTGGTTTTGGAGCCTGGTTAAGGTTCAAGCGTCTGTGGGTTCAAATCCCTCAATATGTATGTTCTCCTTGTCCACTTGTCTTAAATTATAAATATTGACGTAGTCGCCAGGGACATCCGCACAATTCTATATCCTTGAATGCAAGCATACAGATCCCATTCATGCAATCGAATAGTGTACTGCTGACCTGATGGGCCGTGAAAGAATAGGAACTGACCTCGACATGAAAAATATAGCATACTACCAGCAACCAACCAGCCTTTATTTCTTGTAATCATATCTACCTAATTGGAAAGAATCAATACCTAGTTCCATGAATTAAAAAAATGGATTGTCAACTTTATTTGAGCTTCGCTTTGTTTTTTAAATTGCTTAAAATTGCACCAACCAGGAATCGAACCTGATATGTATAAAGACATCCGGGTGTTTTCAGAAAAGTCATCAGAATATACAAAAATATATTTATGGCTTTTGTGTCTCATTGAAAACGCGTCCAACTCTTGACATCATAATATCCTTTTAAGCTATTTTAATAAGGTACATACGGAGTTTTTCGTATCAAATCTTTTGTAGACGTTAAACCTGGTCCATACTTTCAGTTTGAGTTTCTCAATTCTCTAATTAAAACGAACGTATTCCAATTGAAAGAATTCGAACAAATCGACAACTGGCGCACAAGAATAAACTAAATTCAAACGAAGGGGTTATTCTTCTCACCGTTTAAATACATAATTATTGAAGACGCTAATGGACGACGCCAAATCCAAAAAAGCAGCAAAAGCTGCCAAACTTAAAGAGGCCCGTGAAAAAGCAAAGCGATGGGCCCAAGAACAAAAAAGTGGCAAAACTAAAACGAAATCAAAGAGTGTCAAAGCTCCTGAGAGACGTTCGGTTGCACCGGTCGTGGCTGATGATGAAATTAGTGCGCTTACATATCCGACTGTCGTATCAACGAAGAGAAAACGGGTAGTTCAAGACTCAGACGAAGAATCTACTGGCCCTTTTGGTACACCGAAAGCAAGAAAGCCTACTAGGAAGAAGAAAGTACCTAATAGAGCTTCGCCTGATAGAACTTATATGGACATTGATCCATATACGGCGAACTCAAACGTCGAACCATACCCGGATAATGATGTGGAAATGGAACCAATCAAAACTTCAAAGAAGACTTCGGCAGCAAAGGTAGACAAGAAGGAAAAGCTTCGATTGGCTCGAGAAAAGGCTGCTAAATGGGCAAACAAACAGAAAAGCCCCAAAAGTGAGCAAAAAGCAACGAAGAAACCAATTCAAATTGACTTGAAAGATATGCAAAGAGCTTCTCAGGGAAAGTCGAAAAGCATGGTTAGGTCAACACCAGCACCAATACCAGCACCAAAACCTACACCCTCAATTCGAGCACTCTCTCCAGTACCCAATCCTCCTCCTGCATCCGTAGTTTATGCACGAGTTCCTGCTCCTGTAGTATATGCACCCACACCTTCACCCGTTCTAAACCAGATTCCTGCTCCCATCTATGTGCAGCCTGAATTCTCATCTAGTGATACAACAATCTTGCCAGTTCTTTCCAATCATCTGTTATCACCAACAGCATCTATCAAACCTGTCGAAGTTAATAATACAAAACAAGTAAAGGCTGAAGAAACGCAGGTTTTTTACGATGCTAATACAGAAAATGAAAACATGGAGAAGTATAATGAAAAAATTACGGAAATTTTACATCAATCACCAACTACTTACCTCACTGACGATGCTGAATCGAAACCTAGTCCTGCTATTCAAGAAGAACCAGAAAGCCTCGTGACAAAAACCAAAAATATTATCACACTAACTTGCCAGCTGTGGATATTTGTTCTGCTTTTCTTTTCTGGTATTCTTTTTACCTTCACTTTGATTGATGTGTCAAGCGCATATTGGAGTCACTTCCTTTTTCGAAATAGTACATCCACGAATAATACTCTCCAATCTTTAAAGTTTTCCGAAGTCAACTTGGAGCCAGAAGTTCCAAATCCAGACAAGTCAGTAGCTCCTCCATGTTTTGAAAGTACGATTCAAACTCCTGATCAAGATAATCTAGAGGTACCCCCACACCTGTTAGCGGAGGGCATCACTCAGTGCGATAAAAGTAGAGATCCACTTTCATGTCCACAAGGAGGTATCTGCTTTGGTGGATACTTGCAAACTTGTTTTCCTGGCGAAATGATGGAAGTAAATTCTTCACACGATGGATGCGGTTTGACCGTAAGAGGTGAAGAAACCCTGATTTTGGTAAAAAATAGATTGATTGAAATGACATTGGAGCAAATGTGTGGTTGCATGTCATTTGGGAACAGTGACAGTTGTTTAGTAAAGAAATCCGATGTTATCGATTTCAACGGTGATGACAATCCAGATTTAAGCTCCTCCGTACTGTTCAATGTCGATTCTCTATGCAATTCCCTGGATTTATCTAAACGTACCCTTATTGCATTGAGCCATCACTGGCCTAAGAATGACATCTATTATGAAAGAAACTCTACATCCACCACGAAAAACGGCATTATTGGGTTATCATCGGACTTTCTTCAAGGTCAACTCCCTATTCCACCATCTTGTTATTTTAGGCTCTTCTTCTCCTCTTTCGTTTCCTTTTTGTGTTCAACTCTCTTTTCAACATTTCTGGCATGTTTCAACTTCTGCCTTCATTGCCTCTTGACCTACCCCATTCCAACTCTTACTACAATATGTTCTGTTTATATTGTACATGCTTTGCAACGTCGTCGAAAGAGAACACAGGTTCTTCGTACAACTACACGTGATATTCGGGAAAAGGCTTATGAAAAATTGAGGTTGAGGGGAACAGAAAAGTATGGTGAGCAACATTTACGTGATGATATTGCTCATGAGATGTACCCGGATAATTTGAAGCGAAGGAAAAAATTCATGGCTGAAATCTGGCCAAGAGTATCAGTTGAAGTAAGATGTGATAGTCGTGTTACGAGAAGTTACAAGAGTGGCATGGAGTGGTGGGAATGGGCTGATAGAATCTCTGGGACAGCACCTACAGAATAAAAGAATATTGTTTTTGACTGCAAGTCTTTTTTTTCATGATGGGAGATAGTGTATTTCATAGCCACGTGACATCAATTACAAACATGTACAAAACTTTTCATATTAACTAGCTTGCTCGTGTACGTATCTACAATAAATATACTCAAGAATCATAGATTATGCCTTTTTTGCAAAAATAAACAAAATTATTCTTGGCTTATACCGATATCATGCGAAGTTATCACCTTTCCATCATGATTGAACGTTTACAATATTCTTTATGGATTGCTCGATAAAATTTTCAGTCGAATATTCATTCTTTTCCGTGGCTAGATGCTATTTCCCTGTTTCGTGATAGAAAGAGACCCCAAGAATAATTTGTGAGCAAAATCAATGTAGCAAAAAAATTAATCTTTGTTCTGGATGTTCTTGTTTCACTTACTCATACACCGTGTTGGCAATTTTTGTACACCATAGTTCAAAAGCATTTACCATTTCATTGCTTGTGTCCGCATCTACTTCTCCATCTAAGTCTTCTAACATAGCATCACTAAATCTTTCCCATGAAGATATTGTCTCACCTTGTTTCAGATAATCTTGTTGTCTTAAAGAGAAACGCACTGGAGGAGGAACTCGATAACTAGCCACTGCTTTCTCCACAACGTTCAAAATTGTATTATCCATTATTTCAGTATTCTTATCATCGTCAACATGTCTATAAAGCATGATTTGCCAAGGGGAATCTAGCAATAAAATAGGCAACCCTCCATTTTCTTCTTCTTCTTCGTCCAGGGCTTCTTCCAGGGAAACTCGATTCATGCGTAAGCTCTCTATTCGTTGCTCCTTTCCGTCCTCACTCCATAATTCTACTCTAGGTGCAATTGCTCTCGCCAAAACTGCTGGGTTCATTATGGACATGCTTGCAGCTGCAGCTATACGTGCATCAAAAGAAGGTCTGAATGTCCTAGTTGCTGGTCGAATAGCATCACAATTCAATAATGAAAACAAAATAAGAGGTATAGAGGCAATTAGTTCATGACCTTCTCCTAAAAGAATTTCCCGTGCTGTCAGATCACTCTCTTTTGTTGGATAATGTTCAGATAAAAGTCGATCATTGACATAAAAAGGAATTTCATCTCTAGCAACATATCGTCGATTTTGTTGAACTTTGTAAAATCGCTCTGCAGATCGATAGTTCGCGAGAAGAGCTGCCAATAACCAGTTTTGTCCAAGTATCCTGGTTTCTCGTACTCCAACCAAAAGAGAGGTCGATATCATTTTATGGAAGAGAACCTTACCATTCAAGTTAAAATTTAATTTAATGTCAGAAATGAAGGTAAAATGAACAAAACGAATTTCATACCAAGGTATTTCTTACCACTGCCAATGCTTCAGCATCCAAAGAAAAACTTAATTTTTCCGTATCTTCAGCAACACTCAAGTTTGTCGTCATTACTCGTAACCGTCTAACCGTTTTAAATACTTTATTTTTACCAGCGATCACTGCAGTATACATGAAGCATGTTTGAATGCAAGGTGATATATCCATCACGGTACCATCGTCAGTAACGACACTATGTTCCAGCTGGCCAGAAGAAGATATGATTTCCGCATCAAACGCAACAGTAGTATCTAAATCACAGGTCCCAAAGTGCCAGAGATCTGGTTCGTATGGATTAGAGACACAAGGACCAATAATTCCACCCGATTTAAGGTACCGATTACTGGAATTTTTAGGGTTCTCATTACCATTTTCATCCGTTGGTGGAGAAATATCTATGGCAAAAGACGGAGATGTCCTTATTCGCAGCATAGCACCAAATGCACATGGTCTTTTGCGAAATATATAGAAGTCAATTGTTAGGTCTAGCCTGTAATTTGCGATATTGAAGTTGTCATTCGCGCTTACCTTTCCCATGGACACCTTGCTTGAACCTCTCGAAATAAAGTAGCAGTAGTACCATTGTCTCCAAAGCTTTCTAAAACATCTCTATCATAAACATTACTTTCACCCTTTAAACACAATAGTAGAGGACCACAGCCTCCGCTTTTATCTGACAATAATTTTAAGAGGGGGAATCCAAAGCTCTTTGTTTTGAGAAAGTTTTCCTCTTCCTGAATTGCAAATATTTCAATGCCCATTGCTAAGTTTGCTGCTCTACTCCCCAAATCAACATACCAATCAGCAATATCTTTTTTCTCGGTAAAAAAATAATCAATAAATTCAGCATTAATTTGATCTTCTTCTTTCTCTATCTCCTCTACTTTTGTATCACTCTCAACCCCATTTCCATTTTGACTACCATCCAGATATTGCGAATGTTCTCTCTCTATGTTAGCAGCATATCGACGACCTACTCTTGCACAAGACCCACCGAATCCACCAGTACCAACAAATGTCCCATTCTCCACAACGACATCTCCAATTTCCAAGGGTGCTTGAGGCAAGAAGACCATGACTTTACCACCTGCATAGCACATACGATATTCCTGTATTGGATCAGATGGTACATTCGGTGATGTTAAATCTCCAGGATGGAGTCCACATTCCAAATAATTGAATAAATAATGTAGAACTTGACCTAAATTAGGAATTTTTGGCTCTTTTGTTTTTGCAGTAGACCAATGAGGGCGACACGCTGCATTAAGAACAAGAGAGTCTTCCAGAGCACGTAAGACTGCTTCTATATGAGATTTATTCTCGGACGTACATGATATATATGTTTGATTCCATAGTAATTCATCTTCAAGCACAACATCAGTATTATTATCTTCAGTGGAATGAAAATCAGGCCTGCTTTTATTTGTGGTTTGGGGTAGGCGAATGTGTTTCAAATGTGGAGTGGGGGAGGACAAATCAAAAGATGTAATATTACAATTGGAAGCTAAAAAGATGGCAATCTTTGCATGTGAAGGAGCATTTTCAATCGCCAAACGAATAGATTCACATACAGATGTAAAATATCCAGGTATACTTCTGTCGGGAGCATGATCTAATATAACTGCAGTAAGAATCGTTGGGCAATCTTTGGCATTCATTTCCATGACTGGTTTTGTAGTAGATGAAGACGGAAAGAGAGGCACTGAAAATTCCATAATATGGTTCTTACATTCTGGATATAGTTCTGAACTTAAATGTTTATGTATGTATGCAGTATCTTCATCACGGTGCCTTCGCTCATTTCTTAAATTGACCCGAGATCGCCATCCTCCCGATTGCGAAAATAATCTCCTTTTTTCTTCCAAAGCAGCCGAAGCCCTCTGAGCATTTTCCTGAAATCTAGCCACGTACAATTCTTTACCTGATCGAGTAGGATGCAAAGCTGCCTGAATATTCGGATGTAGAGTCGTAATTGTACCACAAAGTGCACATAAGAATGAGCCGTAACACGTTGATTCTTCTCCTTCTTCATCCTCGTTAGAAGAATTATCATCATCGTCATCATCATAGTCTTCATTGTTTTTGTGTTCGCCTTTCAAGACGCGTGTTCGTGTTGCATCGGAAGTAGGTTTAGAGGGATAAGATCGAATCAAAGCGCAAGGATTAATAGGAGCACCGCAAGTCCCACATTTTGGCACACTATCTGCAGGTAGTAACGACGTCGATAGTACCTCTTGTTTGTTTGATTCTTCTTTGTTTTCGTTCAAACCTTGCTTGATTGATTCACTTGTGCAATCTAACAAAGAATTTTTCGCATAAGGACTTAAAACAAATGCAAATGGTAGATTAGACTGCTCAGATATTTTTGTGGATTGAGGTAAACATTGTGTAACTGGTCTGAGTATTGTCATCGCGTTGCCGCCAGCCGATACAATTAATAAGGTACTCAGATGGAATTAATTTTGAGAATTGATTGCCGTAGATTAGGTAGTTTCCTAATAATGGATTTTAGATACCGGATAGGGGCAGCATTTTTGGCGATGTAATGCACGTCTACGATTTATCGAATATTTAGTCTACGTCACTTGATGTCATTTAATGGCCCGAATGAAAAAATTAATAATCTTGGTCATAATTTGTGCAAAACATATCCTTCGAGCACTCAATAAAATAAACACATCAACAATAACTCCAAAAAAACCGAAACCACAGTGCAGTAGCATGAATATACGCACCCCGAGTCAATATGCTGTAAGAAATTTACGGTATCCCATACACTCTCCAGTGTAAAAACCCTTAACTAATGATAACCACTACTTAATATTATTACAGTGTTCTTTCTAGCACAGCCAATCTTTACCAATCCTATCATCAAATAATGGGATGATGTCAAATTAGTCTTAATCTCCATTGCTATTAAAAAGAACTGAACCTTAGCTAAATGTCTTTCCACAGAAGTTAATTTTCATTTGAGATTCTGGTGCATTTAGTGTGTCAGTCTCTTGAAAGGAAAAGGTCAAAGTTACTATCAGGTCTTCATTGCAATCAAGAAAGCATACAATCTAAACAAAAGCGTGGCTCGAAAAAAACTACGATTTCTGTTTCAATATTCCCAGACTTGATTATCGAATATCTTATGTGCCACGTTTTTTCTATGAATATTAAATTGCATTCAAATCATTGGATTTGAATTTTTTGATGAGTCTCCAAACTCTTGAGAGGCGCTACATTAATTAGGGAGGTTGCAATTCTGACACAAGACTTTTGATAAAATTCAATACAAAGTTGAATTGATAAAGAACCAATTAAATGTTTGACATTGAATGCCCTCTTTAATTGGTCTTCCTCGTGGGATTCAAAATTTCAGTGTTACAAAAAATACTTTCTAATAGTCAATTCATTCACATAATATACAATCAACACCTCAATAAATAAACCATGGGCAAGACAAATTATATGTTTGACATTGAATGCCCTCTTTAATTGGTCTTCCTCGTGGGATTCAAAATTTCAGTGTTACAAAAAGTGCAGGTTGTGGTTTTTTCATGTAAACCCAAATAAATCCTAAAGCAAATTGTCGTTCCATGCTTTCACATAATATACAAGCAACACCTCAATAAATCAACCATGGGCAAGAAATCAAAATGCAGACGGCAAAAAGAAGCGATACAAGATGCCATTCAGATTTATTCGAATCTTCAACTTGAATATCTATTGAGCACAATTATATCCGAATACATGCAAACTACCACTGTACCTGCAGGAATAGTTAAAAGTGAGCCCAAGCTTACTTCAGAAGGATATGAAATCATGTGCTTGAAACCATTATGTCACTTTCAAAAAGGGTGCCCTCAAAACTTTCAGGACTTTTTTGCGTCTGCAACAAGTAAACATTATGTCACGGAAAGGGATATTGCTTTTTCTTGGTGGTCTAGATCTAGGTTACGTTATAGTTGTTCCACCATTGCAGCAACACTAGTACGATTTTTGATACCTTATATGAAGGCAAATGGTACTACAGAGCTTTATTCTCAATCAATGGGCACAAACATCCAAATGGGCGATCTTGAAATCTTTACTTTAAGTTTCATTCCGGAACAAACTCATGGTTTCAAAATGGTGGATTCTTATGAAAAGATAGAACTAGTAGAAGCTACGATAGAATTTAGGTGTTACCACAACGTGTTAAAATGCAAAAAGAGTGGAATTATCATAGATTGCACATTGGGTCAATTTACTGGTAAGATGAAGCCTTATCTATTCAAGAAAGTTGAAGACTTTTTTTCTGAGATTCCTGGAAAAGTCACGACTTTCGTGAAAACAAATGAAAACGCAATAGATGAACAGGTCTCTCGTGACAATTTGCCCTATCGTTTAAAAGGATCAATAGATGCTATGCCAGCAAATTTCACAAAACGAGTTTTTCGTGCATGTCATGAAAAAAAGAAATTTTGCTGGAATTGTAAAGGAACTGCGTCTGCTGGTTTAGGTTTGAAAAGATGCTCGAAATGTAAAAAAACATTCTACTGCTCTAAGCATTGTCAAAAGCTTCACTGGAAAACCCATCAGCAATATTGCAGTTCATAATCTAACTACTTAAAATCAAGGAATAATCCTGATTTGTTTCTCTTGTAAGAAAACTAAAGAATCGTAGTAGCATGCTAATATGTTTTCCCAGTAAAAGTGTTTGATATAGACATAGTTATAGTATAACCAACTCAAAGTGGAAAATTTAAGTTTTAGAGTCCATAAGACAACTTTGCCGCACGCAATGATGAGCTAAAAAATATCATTTTCTCCTCTTGAAGCCACCCCAAATCGTATACAGCATCATAAATCTCTTTCAAAACCATGCAAGAATAAATTTTGTACTTTTCATCATGAATGTTTCTCCAACTTGTTAGGCAAGGTAAAATCCTATTCGATATAATATCCATGAAAATCAGACGTGAAAACCAATCTATAATATCTTGAGTCAATTCATCTTGATAACCCTCTTTCTTGAAAGCTGGTATCCAATACTTAGAAATGTTCAATATGAATTGTTGCATCTTCAGTACTTGTCGAATAGAAAAGATGATTGCTTCACATTCGTCTTCAGAATCGCAATCATTACATTCTGAAGAACTACTAGAATTGAGTTTCATATGGTTCAACACTGGAATAGCTCTATCGTCCAAATTCTTTTTCCAACATGCTTGCATCAAATGCCATGCTTTCTTTTTAAGCTCCATATCTTCATCAAGATTAAGCGACGAGAAATAAGATGACATGTTCCTTGACTGCGTTGGAGAATAAGGGTTGTATGCTTTTTCGAAGATCTGAAGAAAATGAGGAACGACAATTTTTTTCAAAATGTTTCCTTTGACAGACGATTGTTGTTTTTCCTTAGAAATTTGGCTGTCTGCATTAGCATTTTGATTTGTCTTTTGATTTCCAGTCCAATCTTGTTTGTTTAATTCTTGAAACCAGACCAAATCATTCAAATTCACAATTAACATGTTACTTTCCTTCCAGTTAATATTGATACCGAGCAAATCCAAGTCTCTATATATTTCTACTAGCACTAGTATACCCAGCAAGTCGGAGAGACTTAGGTCTGCATAACATTGTTGGTATTCATCTGAGTATTGATTTCTCCATTCTACAAAAATAGAACATAAAGAGGAAATGGATAAATATTCATCATCAATGTCAGATCCCATAGTAGCAACTTCAACAGCATTGATAAGTGCCAAAAATCGACTCCTTTGCTCCTCAAATTGAGCCGGTTCCCAAAATTCTGCATCGATGAATTTATCTACTTGCTCTTTAGCGATGAGGAAGAAATCCTGGTCAGGAGCAGTAATCTTTTTCAGTTTTGCTCGAATTTTTCTACGCTTGTTAACTCGTTTGTTACGTTCTAATACAGCAAGATGAGACAAATCACGTCCAAATTCATCTACTGCTGTCTCTGTAGGAAGATCTTTAGAATTTGTATGACTTTCACTTCCGATTTCTCTCCCAATAATCTCTTTTATCCAATTGTTTGTCCCGTCGTATTTAGCATTTTGAAACCAATGAATTACATCATTTTCTTCCTCCTTCCATGATTCATTCCTTTTGTTACCAATTTCTTTCATCATATCTTGTAAAGCATCTGTAATCAAATCCATTTTCTTCTTTACTTCCCTTAGGGCTCCAACATGATTTGTCAAACGAAATCTCAATTGTTGAAAAAACTCGAATCCTTTCCCATGCGTATGAACATCTTTTTCGTTTTGATAAGCATTGGACCTGCTTGGTTGCGTTAGATTATTTAACTCAACTTTTCTTAATCGAAGGGATGATTCTAATTGATTACTGGATTCGGAGAGATTGTCTATGGTATTAGATAAAGATTGTTTGATCTTATTCAACGATTGTTTGGATGAACTTTCATTCACATGCATAGGTATTCCTATAGGGGAATCTTTTTGGGTTTTAATGGCTGAAGTTGTGGACAAACCTCGTTTTTCTATTTGATCTTCCCATTGACCTTCATCATCATCAGGGAGTGATGCCGATAGACGTTTGGTGAAGGGATCATTCATAGTTGCTTCAATATTTTCATCAGTGTGCTCAAATGCTTGGTCCCCTGAAAGGACTGCAGTTGTGTTAAATGATTTAGAATTCAAGGGGATGAAGTCCTCGATATTCGTAGGAATACGATTTTTGTTTTCTTCATCAAGATGCCCTATATTTATTTGCCTTGATTCTTCAGTCTGTTTTGGAGCATTTTGCTGTGGGGAAGCTTTATCTTCATCTGTAATTATGTATTTTTTCTGTTGTTGTTTTAAAGAATCCAACGCATCTTTTCCATACAAAGAAGGTAGTTGAGGAATCTTGTCTTCTTCTTCAGTATAAGTCTTTGCATCAGCATCATCATCACCTTTGGCAAAACCGCCACCAAAGCCGACTCTGCTTCGAAACTTTTTCTTTTTTCTTTTATGCTTTCGTTTCCTGGATTCATTTTCAGAATATTGATCATCTTCACCACTAGGAAGCATATCATCATCTTCATATGACTCAAATGACAAGATTCCTTTCCCTGGAGTTTTCTTTTTTTTCTTTGTTTTTTTTTTACTTTTGATTCGTGTCACTTCAACTTCCACTTCAACTTTCGTGTCTCCATCGTTAGCTGTTGTTTTTTCCTCCTGTTTGTCACGCTCATGCTGCTGTTCCTCTCTATCTTCTTTATCTGTTAACGCTATCTTTGCATTTTTCTTGACCCTTTTTCGTTTCAAGGATTGACGGTGTTTTTGTTTTTCTCGAAGATGCTCTAATGAAGCTTGTTCTTGTTGTGTGCTTTGATCACTGGAATTTTGATCTTCCTCCAATGCTGGTTGGATTATTTCTGATACAATCTTTTTCTTTCTTTTCACAAATCGAGGTTTGAACATGATAGCTCTAGAAACTGTGCTTAATTCATGAATAGAACGATCAACAAAATGATACTACAAAAAGAGCTTGTTGGTGTAAAAATAATAACTAAATTTTAACGATTTTTAACGTATATTATTATTTTCATATTTTTCACAAATAAGTAACAATTATTGGGCATAGGATTAAATATTCAAATGCAGACAAGCAAAAATTGAGTTTCGATTTAATCTCACGCAATAAAACAGTTTCCAATGTTGCTTCATTACGAAAGTAGAATCATAAATTGTTGATGCAGACAAGTCAAAATTGAATTTCGACGAAAAAAAATAATTTTTAGTATTGCTTTATTTTGAAACTATAGTAATTATGAGTCTTAAATTGTGCCCATTCAAACTTTTTTTAACAAATTAAATATATTCACCAATGCCAATACTAATACTAATACCAATACAATATATTCAATGAAAGTCATGCCCAGATCTTGAGAGTAGCATCCCATGATCCTGTACACATACCATCACCCTTTGGTGAAACTTGCAGACATGTAATTCGCTTTTCATGCCCCCCCGCAGAAAAGTTCAAGATTGGTTGTGTGGCTGTGCTAGTGTTTGATTGCATTACATCGTAACCGTAAGCTTGGTTGTCCACACTTCCAGCAAATAAGAGCCGACCGGACCTACTAAAATCGACAGTAGTGATTGGAGCAGTAATACCCGTTCCGCCTCCAAATCTCTTGACTTCACCATAGGAACGAATATCAAAAATACGACAAGTAGAATCTTCAGACCCAGTGGCAAATGCACGGCCATCTGGAAAGAAGGCTACTGAGTTAACATCTCCCTCATGGCCGAAATGTGTCTGAGTAGATTTACCCGAGCGTATATCCCAGAGTTTCGCTGTATGATCAATACTACCTGTGACGAAAATATTTGGGTCTGTTGGATGTAATGATATGAACATAACGTCACCGCCATGGTCATAGAAAGTATTCAGGATTTCCCCTCGTTGTAAATCCCAGTAAATGCAGGACGAATCTCCAGAGGCTGACACGATATTTTTATCTCCAATAAATCTGCAACAGCTGATGTAGCCATCATGTGCCACCAGCTCGCTAACTAGCTGGCTTTGAGGGTCTTGTGCCTGCTCATTTGAGCTACCGTTACTAATACGATATATAGAACACATGTTATCTAATCCACCGCACGCTACAAAATTGCCTTTATGTTGATCTATTGAGCAGGACATCACCCACGAAGTCTTTAGCGCTATGGCGTTCAGTTTATTTGTCGAGTATGCATTCCACAGGATCAGTTGACCTCCTTGAGATGCAGACACAATATTGTTTGAATCAGAAGACCATTGCAATGCATATACTTTTCCAAAGTGTCCTTTCAGTGTTCGACATGCTTTTGTTGCGTTTTTACGGATTTCTAAAACACTTGTTTCTTCTTCGACTACTTTGTTGAAGCTTCTATCTTTTACTTGTTTCTTTAAAATATCTCTTTTGAGGCCTTCTATTTCACCTAACAGCGCCTCAATTCGATCATCATATTCGTCGTCTAACATCATCCCTGATGTGTAAGATTATTCTTTTCCCAACAAACCACTCCTAACAACTAGTCTTCCTCATGCAATCCGAATTACTATTGCTAATAATCCGAGGGGCCTCTTCAATCTTTCACGTAAAGCGGAACCATATGTAGATAACGTTGAGAACTTTAATGCTCTAATTGAAATTGGATATGAATTTTTAATTAAATCTCACTTGGTTTTTTTGTTCATCAATCCTGATCTAGATATAGGTAGATTCATAGCTAAATAAATATTGATGGGTCCTTTTCTAATCGACTTATTCTAGATATTTCCATATGTGAAACTATGTAACAAGCTTTCAAAATAGAGCTCTTCAACTTTTCGATCTAAATGACGATCATAATGCGAATCTAAACGGAAATTATGTTTCACTGAAATAAGGAAAAGTCATTATTGTTTCAACGTTGTCCCTTTATTGTAAAGTTCTACATTCTTTCTGCTATGAATACCAAATATGTATCTATGTATAATCCGAACCTAACTTGCATTGAAACAATCTTTCGGTCTATCGCTGATTCTATTTTTTTTAACTAATGAATGATGTATGATGCAAGTTTGACATTCTTTCACATTCTCCCTCTCTAGAAAAAGAGAGTACAGTGAGGTAGCGTACAGTAGTCTAAAAACACAGAGGATAACAGAGTTATCATTACTTTCACCTTTATTTTTTATTCTTTTCTTCACGTGTTGAAATCTTGAAAATAATGGGAGAGACAGTTTTGTAATAATAATTCGTCAACTTGTTGCACTTTTTAAAAAGATTATGACGCTCCTTTTAACTAGAAACAGATTTGATTGTTTCAGAAAAAGATGAATCAAAATTCAAAGTACCGTACTTAATTAAAATCCAAAATCTTTCGGAAACCACCCAAAAACATAGTCCACTTTTGGGTTTCAGTATCTTTGGGTAATGGCTTTGCATATCCACCAACCCATCCATTGCTATCATTGTCGGGCCACTTTTGTTGAATAAGTTTTTTGAGCTCGTTATCGGTGATTTGAGCTTGACTCAGTAATTGCTTTTCATGAATTTCTTTTCGAATAGCATATAAAGCCAATGTTTCATAGGATTCTACATAATGAAAAGAAATAGTATTGGACGAACAACATGCTCCTCCACCCACAATGGATTGATCATATCCTGAACTGAAAGCTATTCCTAGCTTTCCGGATGAGAAGCCTTCGTGTTTATTACGGTACCAATTATCTACATCAGCAGTGGCAGTACGAACTATTCCATAGGCATGAAATTGATGCCCACCATATTGATTCGATTCTGTATCCAAAGATTGTCTTGTATCCATTGTTGAAACCCCTAATGCATGATATAAACATTGAGCTGTTACCAATCCAGGATTTCCATTAAGCCAGTTATTTCCTGATGGAGGGACGCATTGAGGATCTTTCTCATCGAATTTCAATAGCAGATTATGAATAGTTGTACGACTTAAGACATATCCAGCAGCGCCGCTATTAAAAGCAAAATCATTTTTTTTGTCTTTCAGAGCATGACCTGCATAAATTTGTTGAGATGGATCCAGCTGTGATAAGAATAATCCTAACTTTTCAGGTATAACAAAGGTATGATCATTCACAAAAAATGTAAATTCAGATGATTGAAATACAGTGGAAATTGTTCGTATTACATATTGTAATCGCTGAACACCCTGGTCCTCTGGAATCGATGGAGGGATTTGCAATATGATGGGAAAAGACGGATGATTTATAGCCGATGATATGTCTGACAAAGTTGGAAAATCATGTAATTCGGAATTGTCATGAACGACAAAAACGGCTCTTGCTGCTGGACCCCACGTGTTAGCAATAGCTTTAAGCCTTTTAGCTTGATCTTTTGGGTTCACAACACTGGGCATAAGAACCGTCACAAAAGAGGGAAATTCTCTTGCATTCGAAGCAGAACTTGGAAGCGATGATGTCGATTTGATAAAAGAGTCACTCTTGAAAAAATAATATATCGACCAGATGTGAAGTATACTAATAGCAATTATGA
>Ga0209092_10002541_pt1 | contig 16710 bp, 14 predicted proteins | sample FraStrMetagenome_FD_187446 | JGI IMG/M metagenome (GOLD analysis project Ga0209092, IMG submission 187446) | Marine eukaryotic phytoplankton communities from Arctic Ocean - Fram Strait ARC3M Metagenome (SPAdes) (version 2) | ecosystem: Environmental > Aquatic > Marine > Oceanic | place: Fram...
GGCCTTTTCGATTCTGGTGCATCGAGTAACTTTGTCCCTCGGGACACGCTCAAGTATGTCGATCACACCATTGAGCCGGTACACGTTCGAGTAAAAGGACGTTACAGTTCCACTACCATTAAGGAAAAAGTGTCATTCCTTATTCGACACTACTTTTTTGTCACGGCGATCATCGTTGCTGTTACCTGCTGTTTCCGTACTGTTATTCTCTTCTGAATTACGACGGCCTCTTGTATTGTAACGTTGATTCCTGTTGCTACTACTGTTGTTATTTCCGCCTCCTCGGTTATTACCGTTTATATTGTTGCCTTTGTTGGACTTGTACTTCTCTCGTTCAGCCTTGATTACCCTCTGCCGTTGATTGAGGAAGTCATTTGGAAGATAAATGGATTCACCTTTGCTACGTGTCTTGACCTCAATCGAGGTTATTACCATTTTGTTTTGGATGAGGAGAGCAGGAAGTTATGTGGCATTATCTTACCTTGGGGTCGCTACGCCTACGCCCGTCTACCACAAGGCCTAATGCCATCCAGTGATATCTTTCAAGCCTACATGTCTAACATCTTTGCCGCATTTGAGGATATCATCGTCTACATTGATAACATCATCCTTTTCACGAAGAGTGACTTCAATCATCACCTCGACCGTCTTAATTCAGTCCTAAAGGTGCTACATGCCAATAACCTCCATGTTCATGTTGAAGAAACCTTTTTGGCCAGCACGTCTGTCGACTACCTAGGATATTCCCTCTCTACCAAAGGTATTCGCCCTCAAGTCAAGAAGATCCTACCTATCCTTCGTTTTGATAAGCCAATCACAGTTCGTCAACTTCGTGGCTTCCTTGGCCTTGTAAATTACTACAAAAAGCTCTACTATCATCGCTCTCACATCCTTGAGCCGCTTACCAGAATCTCTTCTAGCAAAACCAAGTTCCGCTCTCAGTGGGGTGCCGAACAAGATGCCGCTTTCGCCCGCATCAAGCAGCTGATGTCTCGTCAGATTTTGCTTCATTTCTCAGATTTCACCAAGCCATTCGACGTGTATACGGATGCGAGTGATTATCAGCTCGGCGGTGTGATCGTGCAGAGTGGTTTTCCTGTTGCATTCTACAGCCGCAAGCTCAATTCAGCTCAGCGTAATTATACCACCATGGAGAAAGAGCTCCTATACATTGTTGAGACAGCTGAGCATCATCGTGGTATTCTCTGGGGTTTTCCAGTCCGTTTTCATTCAGATCACAAGAATTTGAGCTTTGAGAATTTCAACTCTGAGCGTGTCTGACGTTGGCGTTTGCTTCTTGAGGAATACAACTACACTTTTGAGTACACTCCTGGAAAAGACAATGTAGTTGCCGATATGCTATCCCGCTATCCAATTATTCCAGTCAATCAGCAAGCCATCGAAGATATGAATAATGTGGATGAGGAAGACGAGTTCCCCCTTGACTTTGCAACCATCTCTAGCCATCAAGACAAGGACAACCAGCTACAGCATATAACCCATCAGAAGCCTAAGGAATTCGATACCAAGTATGTCAACAACACCTGTCTCGTATTCCACAACAACAAGGTAGTGCTTCCACAGTCCTTGGTTGCGTCAGTCATCACTTGGTACCACAATAATCTTAATCACCCTGGTATCAACCGTACCTTCGAAACCATCAACATGCACTTCACTTACAAGGGTTTGAAGCGTCTAGTGCAGGACCATGTGGCTTCCTGCCCTATCTGCATCAAGCAAAAGAGCTCTAACAAGCAGTACGGCTGCCTTCCACCAAGTACGGCAATCTATCGTCCTTGGGAATGTGTCCACATCGACCTCTTTGGACCATGGACCTTCCAATGCAACGCAGGTAAAGATCATCAGTTGCGAGCCGTATCAATCATTGACAGCGGTCTTCGTTGGGTTGAACTTCATGAATATAGTTCAAAGGCCTCTGAGGATATTTCACTCATCTTTGATCGTGAATGGTTGTGCCGTTACCCTCGCCCAAGGATGGTCGTTTTCGACAACGGCACTGAGTTCACGTCTGAGTTCCACGAGCTCCTTGATAGCTATGGAATCCAGCCCAAAGCAACCTCCATCAAGAATCCCCAGTCCAACGCCATTGTAGAACGCGTCCATTTGACCATTGGAGATTCTCTCCGTGCCATGGATCTTTCGTCTCGCCCCTTTGATGACACCTCCATCCATGGCATTCTACAGTCTGCCGCCTGGGCTCTTCGAACCACGTATCATACTTCTCTACGCACGTCCCCAGGCCAACTTGCTTTTGGACAAGACATGGTTGTACCCGCCACTTACTTGGCCAACTGGCGCCACATCAATTCTCATCGTCACAAGAACATCCTCTACAACAACGCCCGTGAGAACAAGTCCCGTATCGATTATGATTACAAAAACGACGACTACGTCTACGTCATTGTCAAGGATATCAAACGCAAGTTGGCTCCAACCAAGCAAGGTCCATTTCGCATTATTCAAGTCCATGCCAATGCAACGGTAACCATCCAGCGTTCTCGCACTGTCACTGAGCGCCTCAACATTCGCCGCCTCTATCCAGCTCATATCCGTTGAGCTGTATGCTCCCCGTAGCCTTACCATGGAGGAAGCGAGTGTCATGGCCACTTTCGGTCATTTTGTGGTGGGTCGTGTATCGACGAGGAGCATGACTCGTCCATTTGAGTCACCAGAAGCCAGGGTCACTATTTGGGGCTTCTGGATCTACATTTTATATTGTCGAGTCACCAGAAGCCAGGGTCACTATTTGGAGCTTCTGGATCTACATTTTATATTTGAGAAGAAACGATTGTCTAGCAAATAAATACTATCATAAAAATAATACAGAGACTGAAATCGTATACCTATTTTATCACTATTTCGTGCACTTGGCAGTGAATGTCGTTATTTCGATTATTTTTTTACTGATGTGGCATCAATATATTGCAGTGTCAACCGATAATAGTGAGCCAGATGCTAATTTTGGCATGACAGGCGCTAATGTTGCCGTTGATGGTAGTTTGGCTACTGGGAGGTACGCATTGCCCTGCGATTGGATGATTTGATCTGATGGCGCTATGGCGATGATACTTTTTTTGCGTTCCGACTTAAAGCGGGCTCAATAAACCTTAACAAGGGGCCCCTTACCACGATGGGCGTCGTAGCGGGGCTAGACTAACACTATGTCGCAGAGCAAAGCCCCGGTCATTCAGTCGTGTTAGTCACGGTACTATAGGGATCACTCCTCACCTTTTCCTTCGAGTGATACTGCGGGACTTGGTCGACGCTCTTACAGTCGCCCCTCATCCGCTAAAAAACCCTTCCCTGGTGGTTTCACATGATCGAGCCTGCTTCCAACCAGCTTGCTCTCCCACCTTAATTCGAGCATATGCTCTAGTCAGTCTCTCCAGTACGCGGATCGCCTTAGCCGTGCGGCCTTTACGATGATACTTGGTTGCATCGGTATCGGAGCATGAACATTTATTGATGCATCTTTCGCATCATACGAGGATGGAGCGGGCCACTCTGCCCTAGTTACTTTCGTTGGCACCACAGCCACTCTATCTTAAAGTCCTCTAAACTAAAGAAAGAAACTAAGAATTCTACGGAAGCTGAGCTCGTTGCCCTATCCGATCTCTGTTTTGTCGGCTTATGGCTACATGAATTCCTTAAATCTTTGGGCGTCCACCTCGAGAAACCGATCGTATACCAAGCAGAAGTCGCCACCATGGCCACATTACACTACGGAGACAGGGGAGTGTTGTATTTTGTGTAATATGACGTAGAGTGTCTATGTTTTATTCCCTTGGGCGTGATGTTCGCGCGGTGCAGCATCCAGAGAGTTTTGACAGCTAGAGAGCGTATCAGTGCTGACGACAATAGAACAGCGTTGTCGTTGTCGAATAGAGTGCCGAGTGTCCACAAAAAGTATACGCGTATCAGAGAGAAGAGTGTGAGTAGATAGATCCCACTTTTCATTACGTGTATTCACAAACAGCCGATCAACCACAACTTCAACTACAACGCTAGTATCGAGCACGTATCTATATTCATAATATGTTTCGTAATGACTTCTGTCTTCTGTGCGCCAAAAACTAAATTATTTTTTGGCGCAAGGTTATGCGAACGTTTGCGCTACTCGTTTTGAATCGGCACAGAGAGGCACTGTCTCCTCCCTGCTCTCTCATAGCCATCCAAGCAAAACTGCGTACCATACATACTACACTAGATCTACTCGTACCTTCCCAAACTTGTGTATCGATATATATACCGGTACCGGTATATCAAAAACATCTCTACACAGTGGTATTATTGCTTCACCTAACGTACCCCTACCGAAAAAGATTTTCACTTCACTTCACCTCACCTCACCTCACCTCATCTAACCGTTCGCAATTGCTCCCTCCTGTGTGGGTGACTAGCATAATTGACATATCGGTTGTTCGCAAGAGTGGATGATCTTTCAATTAAGCCCCCCCCAAATAGGCGTATCTTTATATCTTTGTGCATTTCATGAAAGACAGCTGTGGCTGTAGAACAACTCAACGATATTTCTGCAATTGAACGGCAAAGTATGGACAGTAATCCTATTAATAACAGTAATAGCAATAATGATAATTATCATCACGATGATATCGTCGAAGCTCAAACATTGCGAGTTCGAGTTATGTTACAAGGAAATCTTATTGTTTCGAATAAAGAAACAGCTGTTGGATGTCCATCGGCTCCAAGGTTGCTCCTATCGCTAAGAAAAAATGTCAAGGTAGCAGAAGCATTGAGGGAAATATTGAGGTCTAAAGATGTCTTCCTTTATTACATTTGCTCTTATTTTGGACATCCTAAGAAGAGTAAATCTTTGCTTCATCTGCATTTCGGAGGTAATCTGTCAACGGTGATTAGACGGCCTTTTGAGGATGACGAATCCAGTCTTGATATTTTCAATGTGCATCTGAGTTTGATCATGACAAGTTCTGGAGATACTCTTGGAAGTGATGAATATTTGAGAACTTATGCGGACGGAAGTGAGATTATGGATATTACAGTCAATGCAACAGCAAGTGTCTTGGATGATTTCTGCATCACGTGGGAAGAAGAAAAGCAAAAGACACTCGTCGGTCAAAAACGGAAACATGACAATATTGATAATGTCTCGAAGACAAGTTCAGAAACTTCGAAAAAGGCCCGGGTCGATGTGCCGTGTGGTGAAGCTGCCAATAAAGATACTTTTGATAATTCTGATTCTCAAAAAGTATCTAATAGTGTAGGAGATGAGGTTCCGAGAGAAGAGCTCGAAAATTTGGTTCATGATTGCTCGGATTCTTCTTCGATGGGCAGTGTCGACAGACCATCAGAAATAGTTGCTCAGGATAATGTCGTGACTCAAGAAGACGGTGAAATGAAGGGTAGAGGTGATCAATCTTCGCAAATCGAATCGACAGGGAAGATTGACGAAATACAAATGGAACAAGATGATGAATCAAGTACCTCTGCATCAATGTCGTCGAAAGATGAGTCTACAACTGTGCCTGGAAAAGGACCTTACGAGGAGAATGATTCAAAAACTGACTCGTCACAGCCGTTATCAAAGGAGATGGTTGCAACAGAGCAATTAATGACAGATGTATCGAAACTACCATCGCAGGAAACGCAGAAAATCTCACGACTGAAAATTGAAAGATCGCAGCCATCACCAGACGAAAGCAATTTATCACAGCCATTACCAAAGGAAAGTAAACTATCCAAGACCGAATCATCTCAGTCATCTCCAGAGGATAATGAATCATCCAAAACCGACTTATCAAAGCCATCATCGAAGGGAACCGAACAGTCAAAATCTGTTACCTTTCAGACACATTTGAAGGAGTCAAATATTGACTTTTCGCAATCTAATATTGAATCGTTGAAGCTAACGCAAAAAGATGACGACGATGGTGAGTCTTCTACTTCAACATCTTCTTCATCGTCATCATCTTCCTCCTCTTCTACGTCATTATCATCTTCCTCCTCTTCGTCGTCATCCGATGATTCTGATAGCGAAGATGAATCTAGTGATAGTGATGATTCGAATTCGGAAAACGAAGAAACAGCTAATGCAGTTACCAACAAACTCTATCGAACCGACAACAAAAAGAGGAAAGCCACTGAAACACCACCTTTGTCACAGGCATCTCTTGTTTCGATGTCGACTGTGACTGAAAATACGGACAAAAGAAAGCACCCTCCACTGCTTCCTATGAACTTGGCCCAAAAGCTTAAAGCGGTTGGAAAAACTCCAAGAGTCAGGTCGAAGTCAACTAAAAAACCGAACGGTACAATCCAAAAGACCGATGAACAAGTCACTGGAAAAAATGATTCCAAGAAATCGCCTTTTTCTAGCTTTACTGTGAGAGAATTGAGAGAAATGTGCAAGGATAAGGGTCTGCCTAGTACTGGGAAGAAGACGGAACTATTGAAGAGGATCGAGAAGAACACTAAATGACGAATAATCATATCGATGAAAATGTCCTAGATAATTGAAGACGAAAGTAAGGCTATATTTACTTAATACCGTCTCTAACTTATTTTAACCATTCAGTGATACCTATCTAAATTCGAGTGGCTCTTGTCATCTGAGAAGTATTAATGTTTTTCATTCATTCGAAAAACGCCGCTGGGAATTCGCTAAAGATCAACTTGGCTTCCTATTTTCTTTCTTCACATCCATGATAGACACAAGAAAATACATAAAGCATATGAATAGTAGATGGAATCAATCTAGATGTTAAGCATTATACTACTTGACGCCGCTCCTCTATCGAACTTAACTCTTCGTCAACGGGGGTATATGCAAGTTTCGATCACTCGGATGAATACTTGTAATTAGTAATTCTGTTCTGATCTTCGAATCTTGTAATCTCTATATTACCGGGATGGAGAAGAAAGAAACCAAGTCAGAAACAATATAGCTATTTTCGTGTTCACATCGCTGTAATCATCTTGAGTCTTTAGCAAGGTTAATTTTCCGAGGCCCACTACCGGTAGAGGTGAAAAGCTGTTTGTACAACATGAAACATTTGAGCGACGCACCTCTTCCTGTCTATCATGGCGAGGAACCGTTAAGAAGTTTCATCTGTCGATCCATCACCATCGTTTTGGATATTGGGTAAGAATATATATATTAGACAGTATTCCAACTCTTTGTCTGACCCGATATTCGTATCTATCAACGTCTCATATATATGACACATGATCTCCAAACCAAATCAATCGCGTTTGCATTTACAATTTTTTCATGACTGGAACACACACCATACAAGGCTATGTGTACTTGGCATTCTAGAATGTCTGGATGAACATCTTCATCGACAATTAAGTACAGAACAGGTGTAATGATAATGATAGTAACCTACACGTTTAGTTTGAGCTAAATTGCTTCCTCTGTAACTGTGTGTAGGATATGATGTGTAGCATAAAGCATACAGCATACATTTGTATCCAAAAAGATTTTACTTCGAAGTACAATTTACGTCTTAGGTCTCCATCACAATCACAATCACAATCACAATCACAATTCACAATTCACAATTCACAATCTCCTCCACATTCGCAACAGCAACAACAACAACACAATCTACGACGAATATAAATCGAAAGAAGACATGATCGAATTGACATTGAAATCGGGATTTCTTTCACTATCATCGTACCTGCTTCTGACGTCAGTTATTAGCATCCATCACCTGACAAGTACAGGTATGCAAGTAAAGGCGTTTACTTATCCATCCGTCTCTCTAATAAATCCTCATCTTCGTAAGGATGGTGGTGATGGTAAGGGTTGCGGTAGGCTCCTTGGAAAGATTCGAGAAGATGAAGATGATGATCCGTTGATCTTTCCCGATCCATACACTTTCTTGGGGAAAGGTCCAGATGCAATTGTACGTCCTGGAGTGGTGCTTGTGCCACCTGTTCATGAATATAGTCATTTTCTGATGAAGTCGGCTGTGTATGTGTTTAGTATGGGTTATGATTCGAATGGGGTTGGTCTCATTCGTGGAGTTTGTCTTGACAATCCTACAGCATTTACAATGAAAGAAATGGTTGGTATTGAAGGTGAACTTGGGGACAATATCTTGTTTCGTGGTGGAGACTTTGGAAATGAAGCTGTTATGATGTTACATTCCTGTGGACAAATTTATGGTAGTGAATATTGTTCGGATGTAATTGGAAATTCAGGCATTTACGAAGGAGGAATGAAAGCGGCCATTGAACTTGTTAGCGAAGGACAAGCTGATCCGAAATGGTTTAAGTTCTTTTTCAATTACATCGAGTTTACAGAAGATGAACTTAATAAGATATTGGGTGAACTGGATGATAGCAATGATGCTTGGATGTCAATACAAGTTCCGCCTTCATTTATACTTGAGGATCACGACAAGAACGAGGTAAGAATATTGTTGATTTTAGATCACCATCCCTTAGTTTGATATAATACATTCAACTTACCAACTTTGCGTTTGAAGGCTTGGAGTCAACTTCGAAATCGAATACGGCAAATGGAGCAGAAATAAATTCGTTGTTGCCGCGACGTATTGTCTCCTACACAATATGATAATACATTTGTGTTCATCTTCAATTGTATCGAAACGTAAATATACGGTATGTTAAATAATATTTACCGGTAGTAACAGGAAGGCATCGGTACTAGCTAGGAGCCACTGCACCAATTTATACTATTTGATGCATTTGGTTCGTCTCTCAATAGAGGCAATCAACAACATGACAGCGAGTATAATGATTATTAATAAGTCAGATATTTGTTGGGTAGATGGGTGCTTTTCTTCGTTGATCTTTGGCTATATCCCATTGCAGATATGATTTATTTCGAGTTCTTCCACGTGAAGAAGGGACTGGCAATACACAATCATTTCTAGTTGGCATTGGAGTGTGGCGATTGTGTGAAATAATATTACTATTTATTCATGGATATAGTGGAGAACTATGCCTAATTTTGCAAGGAAAAGTGATTAAGCATGTGGACAAAAATGTCATAGTATTTTTTTTAATCTGTACGCTTTTATTTTGTTAACTTCTACTATTACACCAGGTATAAATTACTTTGTAGTTATAATTCATCCTCTTCATCAGTTACAGGTTCGGGTAGATATGGTCAATAGTGCGTAGTTACGAGTACAATTTAGTGAGTGTATACCCAATAAAAGCTACGATTTCTATAGCAGCAAAAGAAGAAATAAAGGACGTATCCCATGATTACCTTTTAATTTTAAGCAATTTATGTCTTTCGCATTAAATTGAATGTAGACTTGTAGTTTGTGAAAAGTACGCCATATCGATGGAAAGAATTTGATCACGATATTATTCTTGGGATGTCGGTGAAGGCCCAAGTTAATTACTGAAATATGTACGACACCTCATAGTCGATCAATAACATGCGAAATTTAATTCATGTCGTTGGTCTTACGCGAGGAGACGATACCAATTCATAAAAACAATCTTCATTGAACACAAAAAGATTTGCTTGAGTATATGAGTCAAACTTGGCAGTACAATATAGTCTTGTTGTTGTACAACGTTGTTCAAGGATTTTGATTGAATAGGACCCTAACAGATTAGTACCAATTGCCTTAAGTGGCATGAGTTCGAAACCATTATTTCTAACTTCATGAGTATAGTGTTTGTTCTCCGTCTCCCACTTCCCATGAAATAGTATGGTAGGACGAGCTGAGCTTCGCCCTACATTTCGTGACATTCCACCAATTGCAATAGATCATCCAAAAGAGATTACTTTAAATTTTAATATGAAACTTTCCCTAAACTTCATATTCTCTCCCATCATTAACTGCTACTTTTATCTTTCCTTCAGTTGAAAGTGACAATCCGAGGCGAAAATTTTGGCCAGACAAAGAATCAGGTATTTTCAGCTTTGCTATTTCAATCTCTGAATTCTGATCTATCTGAACAATCACCAACTCAGTGCATGAGCCAATGTCGTGATTAGTTTTTGCAGGAAGAGGCATGCCAATCTGTATAAAAATAATTACGGAATCATTAGCCTTTACACCTAAGGAAACAGGGCTAACCTGCACCTCACTTTCACAACTGTAATCAGGATTTTTGCAAGTTTGCATACGATTATTTAGTAAAGAGTTTGCATGAATTGAGCAACCCATTGCAATGGCCTCCTCTGGGGAAATATTTTTATCACCCTTCCATGCCGACGGAAATATTGATGTTACGAGAGACGAGGCCTGAGGCATAGAGCAAATGTTACCCGCAGATAAAATGGCATCATAAGAATCAGCTCCTCTTTCTTTACATACGTTACTCATGACTTGCCCTGCATTTCTGAACAGCTTTCCACAAAGCATTTCAAATCTGGGACGGCTCAAAGAAATATTTAAATCGATACCTTCAAACAGACCATCGCTCATTATTGTAACTGTACTAGCCCCGCGGCTCAACGTGCGAATGGCATCTTCGCAAACAGTTCTCAATTTCGCTACCGCTTTCTTTGAGTCCATTAACCCACATATTCTATTTTTTCTCTCGAACATTGAGGTACAATGCTGCATTAGAATTTGAGTTATAGCATCACCACTGCATGATGTATCTTCAACAGTTTGTAATATTTCAATGAACCCAGAGACAATAGAAATTTCAGAGACTTTTAAACTTGAAGAGCCCCAGTCTACTACGATTATTCGTTTTCGTAGATTCGCATAGGAACTATCACTACCTTCACCCGTGAGACCGTGGGCAACACAAACTGCCGCAGGATCCGACAAGAGTGCAAATGCAGTGTTCAAACCTTTACCTTTCCCATTATTGCTCCGCCCCGTCGTCAACGAACAAAGTCCATCCTTGATTCCATATTGCAAACTTTTGATAAATTCACTTTCAGAAGTTGACGATACCGGTGCGGATATTACTGGAAACAAAACACTTTCTTCGCTGGAGGAATCCACATTGTTCGCATCACAAGCCAACTGTCGAAAATTACTAAAAAATTCAGCAACAGCCTTTTCGTTACCCTCTGACAAACAAAGTTGTCTAATCGAAACACTTTTCGTAGAAATCTTTTCTCGATCACACCATTTCTTACAGGCCTCACCCACCAATACCTGCCCATCCTCCAGAATCTTGCACAAACTCAAAGTAGATCGATGTCCATCGGCGTTGCTTACAATGCGAGGACGAGAATCCACAGAAGGTTGCTGTCCATTTAAAAGAGCCAATCGTGTATTCTTCGATCCAACATCCAATCCTACCGGAATATATGCCACCATGGTCTCTATTAATTTATTTTAATTTAAATTGCAAAGCTCGTGTTTGTTAATAAAGTATTAATTAATACATGCCAATAGCATTCTCTTTTGGGTCCACTCTTGTGTAACCAAAAAAGGTGTGGTGCAGATTCTCTCTAAGCTTTCTAGTAAGAAAAACAAGAACCTCGTTTATTTTATGAGAACTTTAAACGAATTTTGAAGACTTCAACATTGCAGATTGCAGTGCCCGTGATCGCCATTCGTTTTCTCTCTCTTTTTTTCTAATTTTACATATTAATTAATACAACTTGTAATTATTTGTTCCTATCCTAAAAAGTCTTTTGTGATTTGAATGTTTTCCAATATTGTACGACTATTTGATTGAAACTTGTGAAGCAGCGTAGATTGTTGGCCAAGTCTTCTTGAGTTATCATGAGTCAGTTGCAGCTGGGGCCTCTAAACCCTCCACGGCCTCATACATTGACGGCACATCGGATTGAGAAATTATGTCAGGAAATTCTTTCTGCTACAACGAAGCAGGCACAATCATCCATGTCTCTCCAACAGGGCAAACAATTGAGGGAAAATATAGACAATTTGGTGTATGCGGTCACTCATCTATATAAGTTTCGTCTCTTTCCTCTCCTCATGAAAACTGCTGGTCGTTTACTTAATAATTATGGACATTCTAATGATGGCGCTGCTCTCTCTCTGGCGATATGTAATTGTGAATCTTTTCAAACAACCCAATTTTCTGATGACAATAGCAACGATCATGATTCGTTCGAGTTATTATGTGATGCTGCTCCATCTTGGCTGACGCAAGTATTAGCAAATATTGAGAAACTTGTAGAGCAAGGAGGTTCTGGAGGTTATTTCGGAATTGAAACGGATCAGGATTCTAAAGGCGAACATGATGACCAATTAGACACAACTGCAATCACTTTACATCTAGAAGTTATCACAGCATTGGTAACATCTTGTAGACATAGGGTAAGATCTGGTGGAACCACTGCATCAATTATTGAACAATTAAATCGAAAGGTTTGGAATGTGCTGGGTCATAAAAAATGCGATTCGAAGATAATTCAAGCAGCGACAACATGTATTGCTGCAATACCATTATTAGGTCAGAAGTCGTCGAAACCCACGTCTGATATGTGGTCGCAGTGTTTGACTTTGGCAGTAGCTAAGCTAGCGCTTTGCATACACGCTTCTTGGTCTACTCATAGCCTTGGATATTCAAATCACGAAAATTCTTCGTCAATAGCGTGGGCGATAAAGGATGGAATAGGCGACGAAGACCAGTGGCTAGTACGGTTTAAGCCAAGCGTTGTGGATCAAGAGACGAGAATGGTAGTTATTCTTCACCGCGTGGAAGTCATGGTGGAACTAATAATTTCGCTTTTGCGAATAAAAGGATACGACCGAAAAAATTGTGAATTCCTTCTCAACTTTGCGGAAATACCATTACAACGGCTTCTCCAAGTTTCAGAAATGCTCATTAGATTTGGAACCAGTGCAGAATCACAAGTAATTTCAAGATCTTCTGCTGCGAGGGCAGAGATATCAGCTGCGTCATCTCTTTTCTCCAAAGTCTGCTGCATCGTTGATGCTTCCAATTATCAAATTTGGGCACCGGATGCTGCGATGTTTGATTTCAACAACGTCGAGTAATCTCATACCTTACACAAAAAATATCGCCAATATCATCAATGTATCAGTATCTTCAAGTAGCAGTGCTGCTGTCATGTTAGCACTATCGAAGTCTCACCAAGTAAGTCTGCACCCGGAAGGTCAGTGGAAAAATAAATCAGCAAGAGCACGACGAGAACCAATTGATACCATGAGAACGGCATTGCTGTCTTCACTTGGATGTAGTCTTGTGCCTATGATTGAAAAATCATTTTTGTTCGCATCTGGATATTTGATAGAACAAACAATTCTGGGAGGACGGAGCTATGAATTAGGCGGAGATTGGTGTTCTCTCGGAGACAAAACTGAATTGATGTGAGCCTATTCGATATCTTGTTTTCCTAGAGTAGTCTTTGCAAAATATCGACTTACGCGTACTTTAATTGTTTACAGCCATACAACATGTGAGGCACTGACTTCGGCTCTTCATGTAGGCGGAAGTTTTATAACGATTACATGCAGAGCAGGTATAGAAAAGGCTGTATATGCCATTCTTACTGCATTTATGAGTGATTCGGAGGCGATGATGTACTCAATTAAAATTTCTACCGTGAAGAAGTCAATTTTAAGGCTAGCTAGAGCGGTTATTATGTCTCCTTGGCAAGATAGTGGCACTTCGTCTCTAACGATTGATATTCACTCGGTAGCTTCGAAATTAAAGCTTGATAACGATGTGGAAGTCATTGCATCAGCTCAAGAAGTATTATGTCTTTGTGATGCTGTGATTCTCCCTCGTGCTCCACCTCTGATAGTACCACCACGCTCGGCTGAACTCACCGCTCAATATGTTGTCGAAGATATTAGCCAAAATGTTAAACTGAAACAGGATGAAATATCTAAGCATTTATCACTAAAACGAGAAGAAGAATCGAAGCCAATTGATTTTCCCCCTAAGAGACAACGATCGGACAATTTTGCCACGGAAAGTAACGAAAACAAATCTCAAAGCGATACAAGGGAGGACATAGTTCAATTGGAACAAAATAAAACTTCATCTTTTGAAAAAATTAGCGATTCTCCTATACTACCGGAGAAATTAAGCGATATGGAGATTGATGAGACTTCTAAAGAAATTATGGAATCTAGTATCAAACTTGATGAGCATGTCAAAGATTCAACTGAAATGCGACGCACGGCAAATGTTCGTCATGGTCATGAGGATAAAGATGATGAAAAGCCGATATTCATAGATGACAATGAGAAAGAAAGCAGTCTTGATAAACATCAGGAACAAGATGATGATAGCTGCCCTGATATATTTGATAGCGATGCTGATGAATAACTCTTAAATTTCTTTTGTGAATCCAGGTGAGTGATACTCTCTACTTTTTACTACCGGTAGTAGGAAACAGCTTGCTTAAGTCCATCAATCGTTTTGCATCTTTCATTCGTCATCAGATGCCATTTTTAAAGCAAAGCTCCAATCCATGAAACACGAAAAAGTTATAATGATTTGATACCGAAATTAGAGATGTGCATGTGCTTTCAGTCGACGGCATCGACGTGCTATTATCAATATCACCTAGCGGCGATCAGAATCACCACTTCGAAATCAGACTTCTCGTCCTATATACATTAAAAAATTCGAATGACTTATTTAAATAATCATTATTGAAGTCTCATGAAACAAATGTACTCGCAATTGTACTTTGTCCAGTGTCTAGTTCAATGTCACAGTTCATATGTATAGGTTCCATCCATGAAACACACATGAGTGAACTTGATATGATACAGCAATTTGAGATGGGATGTACTTTTGGTCGACAACATCGATACGCTTTTCTCAACATGAAGCAGCGTCGATCAAAACCAACGATTCGATACAAAAGTCTCATCCCATATCGATAAACAACTTCGAAAATTAGATTGTCTTCTATGTTCAGAATTCTTAAATCTCACGAAAGAAATGAACTAATAATTGAATTGTTTCCAGTATTTAGTTGAATGGAACGGTCCATATTTTTACGGTTTTATCATACGAAATTGACACCAAAGTATCATCAACGGCGCTAGCATAGAGGTCACGAACTTGGCCAGTATGGGCTTTATCTAATTTTTTGACAATTGATGATCCTGCTATTTCCCAAACGTAAATATCCGTGTCCTCTTGCGAATTGCCGAAAAGATACATGCCTGACTTACTCCATGCAATTTTTGGGTTCGAGAAACCGTCATTTTTATGACCTGACAAACAATCGCAAATGAATATGCACTTTGGAAAAGATTAAATTTCAGTGTGTAATGAAGTGATATTTTCGCTCACCATATAAGTCTCTTACTATGTTGCTGGTGCCTGATTCAAAAATTATTTGTCTCGACGTATCAGTCGCTGCAGCAAGAAACTTTCCATCAGGAGACGGTTTTAGAGATAATATTGAGAAAGAAACAAAATCATCAAATTTGTTTGCTTTGATAGTAACAATAGACAAGGTAAGCAATATCGAACTGGTGTGTCTTCGGAATTCTCAAATTTATCTTACCTCCATTGACTGAATGTTTCGTCAATTTGAAATTGTGTTTAAGATCAAAATAAGAGAGGCATGAGGTACCCCGAGCATAACAACACAAAGTACTACCATTATCAAGAAAACACAATGCTTCGACAGCTCCTGGCAAGTGAAATGTCTGTATGCGTTCAACATAAACAACATTTTCGGGGACATCACTGAAAACATGTGGTAAAGATATTTTTGAGAGAAAAACTTTTCCTTCAGCACATGCGGATGCGAGGAGAGTAGTATTTGAATCGTCTGTACACCAAGCCAAATCTGATTTACGAAAAAAAGTTAGAACAATAACAAACACCATCAAAAGCACTCGAAAATTAACCATTTTGACATGGATCTAAAAAGACTACTATCTCTAGCTCTCTCTCTCTCTCTCTCTCACACACACACACACACACACTCACCTTTGATATATTTCATATGTTTCAAGGCATTCGAATTATCTTGCTCTCCATTAACGCTCATTTGTACATCAGAACCCACATTCGTACATACACTCAAATGTATCAATCTATCTGAAGAATATCGATAAAGCTTGACACTACCATCCATACACCCGGCAGCAACGACAGACATGGTGGACGACGCACCAACAGAAGGAGAAAACGCACAACGCAAAATAGGCGCATCACACCGTATTTTCACCGCCTTTCCACAGCCATTTCTAGACGCATCCGGCGAAGGAGCAGTCGCCATTCCCCACTGAGTAATCACTAGCATCCCATCTGCTCCTCCCGTCGCCAAAAGAGAATCGTTTCCATTCAAACATCCACAGAGAGGATTCGCCGAACCGTGCAAACGGTCCAATGAGGCACAAACTTCCGATGCGAAAATTCCATTTCCAGATTTGACAAATAAATCTTCGTCCATACCTCCGAAATCATTATCACCATCTACACCTGCATTAATACCTTTCGTGACAGACAATCCCTGGAAATTAGAAGCCAAAGACAAGGCCTCCTTTCGATACTCGTTCACTTCTGCCTTGAGAGATTCATTTTCTACGGTAAGCTCTCGCACTTTCAATTGGAGCTCGTCCACCTTCTTTTGCAGAACCTTGTTTTCTAATCTGCACGAAGTTAGTTGATCGGATGCGCCCAAGTCTCCAAGAAGATCCATAGTGCTGGGTGTTTATATTACAAAAAGAGGTTATGAGTTATGAGTTAGGACTATTTATGATTTATATTTTAGCTAAATCTATTTCGAAGTACATGTACATGTATTAATACACATGTATATATATACCT
>Ga0209092_10002542_pt1 | contig 16704 bp, 17 predicted proteins | sample FraStrMetagenome_FD_187446 | JGI IMG/M metagenome (GOLD analysis project Ga0209092, IMG submission 187446) | Marine eukaryotic phytoplankton communities from Arctic Ocean - Fram Strait ARC3M Metagenome (SPAdes) (version 2) | ecosystem: Environmental > Aquatic > Marine > Oceanic | place: Fram...
TACGCGTGCATATCGGAGCATGAGAGCATCGCGAAACTCAGTCGAAGATAGAATTGTTCCACCAACGTGCGAAGGCATGACACTGAGCCAACGCCCTGTTTTATTTGCTCGTTTCAAGGTACGTTGAGTATCCTGAGGGAACTGATCGACTTCGGATTTGAATTTTGCTTTGTAGGTTGCTTCGATACGACTCAAAATTGATCCACCCTCTGCCCGGTAGTGTGGAAATGGAAAGTCTGCCTAACATAAATAACGTTTATGTAGTATTTAGCTACGTAACGAACTTTGACACGCTCTGGATCTCTGTATTCTGACGCGGACGCAATGATGACAAAGCAAAACAGTAACGCCTTGATTACGATATTACCATGGAAAGATAATCATTTAACCACAAAGTTAATAATCCTAACACAGAACCACCGTTGGATTCAAAACTATATACATACATAACAAACATAATCTTCAAGTTTGTGTGAATTCCTTGTGGGATTCAGAATTTCGAGAGGAAGAGACAATGTTCGTGCTCTCAAGAAAAGTTATACCTGCTGTAATTTTGAGTAATGTTGCTCTAGCGACGTTACTCATATCCTTCGAAGTTCATGGGTTTGTATCAACTCCCAAAGTTACGAATACGGTAAAATCATCATTATCAGCAAAATGTAACGACAACGATTCCGCAGTGAAAGAGTTCATGGACTTTCAAGCTTCGCAACGAGTATTGGAAGAAACGTCAGATGCGGGAGAGGTTGACGCCATGATAGAGAAAGAGATGAAAAGAGTAAGTCAGAGTACGTCTGCTCCCACATCCTTAGACGTTGCAATGAAGCGAATGAAGACAAGTCCAAGGAGGGTTTTTGTTTCGGTTAGTACTGCAACGTTCATTGCTCTCGGGACGAATTTTTTGGGTGGGACCAGTAAATTGTTATCACTTTTTTCGGAAGAAGATGTTGAGAAGAGCGGTTTGGATCTCCTATATCCAAGAGGTATTGTTTCTTTTTTAATTTCGAACTTTTCTTGAGGTTGCTCACTTTTCATTGTCATAGGTGATTACAAAAGATACCGTGGAGCGGAATATGGATATACTTTTTTATTACCTAAGGAATGGGTCGCGGATCAAGCTCTTCTTGTCGCAAAGGCGGAAGCTCGTTCAGGTGTTCTAGAATATTCTAAAGCCCAAAGCCGTAGAGGAAGTAAAACTCTTCCAGATGCAGCTTTTGGACCAGTTGGTAAATTTGATGACCGTGGCGTCTCGCAATCAGACGAAAATGTATCCATCATCGCGTCACCGTTATCTTCAAATGACTTTACCTTACGAGGTACCTTAGGATCACCTGAAGAAGCCGCGAAAACACTGTTTCGTATATCGCTTGCTCCAGAAGGTAGCGGACGCAAAGCAACATTAATCGCTGCATGTGAAGATTTGCGAGGGTCTGTAACAATATACCAGTTTGAGTATAATATTGATCGCGGCATAAACCTTCCGGCACTGAAGGCAATTTCTGTGATTGCCGAGAGAAATCAAGATACATTAATTACTCTTACGGTGGTTGCACCACTTGAAAAGTGGAATGGTAGTGACGACACAAAGTATAGAAAGATAGCTAAATCCTTTCAATTAACATGATTTTAAACAAACAACTTTGAAAGGATCATGAAACTCCTGTGAAAAATTCCCACAAAGATGGAACACGCACGCTAAACTTCGTTGTTGGTTAGTCAGACTTTGGTGCGTACTGAGATCATGAGGCTAAGTGTTTCTTTGTGTTAGTGACCGCGAGAAACAAAATTAAACGACGTCTATCAATTAATGTATGATAGAAACCTCACTTAGAATTGAAAAGTATTGAGAAATACAATTGACGATGTAAATAGTGCGTTACTTGTCACAAGAGAAGTCATATGCCATTTGTTACAACATCATACTTGCCTTACTGCCTGTCGAAGATATAAGGAAGAAACGTTTTCTTTATGATGTTTGAAAGTACTTTAAAAGAACGCTAAAGAGAGCCCCTTGGATTGAATTTGTAAGAAGACGAGTGCCCAGACCACGTGTGAACAAGCCAACGAATCCTCCATCTTCTAAAATCAAGCTGACTGCTTCTTTATATGATATCTCATCCTTTTCCGAACCGCTTTTGACTTCTTTCGATAATGCACCGGTTTGTTTTGTTGTTTTAATAACACGTAAGCTGTTTGAAGATATATCACTAACACAGGATGCGGCGAGCCCACAAGCTGCTGACCTCGCCAAAAACAGAAGCAAGTCATCTTCTTTAGAAACCAACGGTAGATTTTCACTGAGGAAATTATACGTTAAAAACCTGTAGATGTGCGATGAAAAGTTAATATATAGACTTAAAAATATTCAATAACGAAGTTCAAAATACTTACCAAGGAAAGTGGCCCACCGCCGTTGCTGCTGCACTAGCCAGTGAACCCTGATACAGTGGAGAAGGATTTCCAATTTTTATAACTTTGTCTTTTAGCTGGCTTAGTCCTTGAACCCCTTCGACTTGCATCGCAGTCTTAGAAGTATCTATGGGCATCAAGATTATTCGCCATAGTCCAGCAGCAATACTTCCAGCAGCCGTCTTTAGAGGTAGAGGTAATATTGCTGTCTGTGGAACACTTTCAAGAAAAGCAAGCATACCCACTATAAAGGAACCGAACAAATTAATCAACAATAAATACAAAAATTGAAAGTAAACCGGTAACCTACCGTTTGCTGCAGTATCTCCAAATCTTGTCAGAGGACCCTGAAAGATTGCAAATGGCAGCCCTATGAAAATATGGAAGAGAAAAAAGCAAATGAGTGATTCATACGCAATCGTAAAAATCTGCATCTCATGAACAGTTCTAAGTACCTTGGTAGAATCTTGGAATTCCTCCTTCCGCGTATAACTTTTGCAAAGATGTCCACAAATTCCCACCATATCGATATTGGTAATTCATCGCCGTACGAAGCCACATGAGAGAACATACTTGAACAACTGCAGCTGACGCTCCTGCTCTACCACCACCTAAAGCCTTCTTGGAAGCCTTTTCTACTATCGACCTATAATCTACTATTGCACTCGCCTCAGTAGCAGATAGTGTTTCCGAGCTCGAGCTTATTGAGGCAGAGTCGACATTGATCACAGACGACCCTACTAATCCAGAAGCATCATTTATCAGCCCATGAGCATGACACGAATCTATTCCAATTGACATAAATAGAGCGATAACAGTTGCACCAAATATTACCATCGAACTCAACTCGTACAAATATTCTCCATTGACCATCATCAAATCATTGTTATGAAAGTCTTCTTTCACTAATTCCTCATCCTCAGAAGGACAAAGATACTTATTTCGTCCCGCACTCTTCAATTGATCATTGATTGACATAAAACAATTTTCATCTATTGCAGCTAATCTACCTTTTGTGCCGATTCCATGACTACTTTTTAAAATTACCGCCGCAGGAACGAATGATAAAACACAGCAGTAGTTTAAAATGTTCGATGCAACGAGCAACGCAAAAAGGACTGATTTTATTTCAAAAATCCTCCACATTGTTATCTGCGTTCTAAATCCCTTAAATTATAGTATTTGTTCCAAGTACGGTAAATTATTACCATTCCATTTTATTATGTGGGATGATAGGTTCGATTTGTTGAAAGTTTGTCTCGTGTTTTTTCTCTCTTTCGAAAAAGGCTGCAGTGTTGTTGTGCTTACTCATTCTACACGCGAGCACGCGAGTGATATGTGATATTTCAGTGCGTGTCATTAGAGTAATTTATATACATAGCCGTTAATCACTTCCCATGCCATCCAATCTTCACGTATGGCCTTCAACTTGTAGATCTACGCGTACTCATACGAATCCGACAACAGCTGGGGGGTGTCACATGCGTACATGCACATGCACATGTCTTTCAGTTTCACAGCCTACACGCGATTGCGAAAAAATCATATGAGCAGATCTTTTGACAGAACACTCGAAATTCTAGTAGAACTATTTCAAGTATACAAAAATACATTTGATACGAACGACAGTTATCTTTACATCAAATAATTACAGGAAAGTCGCGAAACACCATAGATATTGTTCGTTCGTACCGTGGTAAAGAAAGGGAATTAGATGATGTTGACAGTTAGAAAGGATCCATCTGTTCTTCGGAAGATTGGCATTTGTTTAATGCTGTTGCTCGGTTCTGTTCAATCTTTTCATTTAATTATGCCAACCAAGATCCAACAAAATGTCTTTGTAAGCACTGCTTGCTGTGCTCAGCGGGTTAATCGAATTGAAGATATGGATAAGGGCAAAGCTCGGCTTTTGGCAGATTTCCGAACAGACGACGGTGAAATTCTTGATCCATATGAAGTTTTGAGGGTTTCGAGATCGGCGACGATTTCTGAAATTAAAAACAAATACAGAAATATGATGAAGGAGTTACATCCTGATAAAGTTATGCATCAACGAGCCGGTCGTCAATCAAATCCAGGTTCGTTTGAAGCACAAAATTCTTCTTCCAACGCTAGCGCTAACACTTTCATTTAAATGTACTTTTATTGATATAGAAGAGATTCAGAGGCAATACCATAGAGTCAAACATGCTTATGAAATTCTCTCAAATAAGAAGTTACGGGCACGGTATAATAGAAACTCGTTCATAGCTGATCCAACCGAGTCAATTACAAAAACAGCTTTTAGTGCTGTAGGTGATATGTTATCTGTAGGATTTTCGGGCCTTCAATTTGTTGGTGGTGAGGTGATGAAGGCCGGACAAGAGGCCGTTTCAAATGCTTCATCTGCATCAAAAGAAAAGTGATCATTGGAATGTATGGAAGACTTCAGCGAATTGGAACAAATTTTATGTTTAGTGAAAAACGCATGAAAAATTTAAAGGAGAAATCTGTTGGATTGGCTCTGTACCATTCAAAATACTACGGATAAGTAGAGTGTGATAGAGAGAATTTTAACATTAACAGTTTTCAAGTCATCTCTGTCATAATATTACTCCTTGCCACTGCTGTGGCACACAGACATATATTTTTAAGTCTCGGTAAGGGTACAGAAAAGGTCTCTTTTTTCGGGAAGGGTTCAACTGGTACATGCAATAACGAAACGACAGTTTGATAAGCATCTACCACGTATAAGAAGTTGTTTCATTGATGGCGAGCCCACCCGATCATGCTGGAGTGTTTAGTTTCTTTAATTATCCTTCAACTATATACCAACTTGTTAGCATGTACTTCTTTAATCAATTATGAATCACGTGGTTTAGAGCTCAACCTTCTGATCAGCCGATTGTTCAGAAAAGAAGGAGTATCAAAAGTTATGCGATTGAAACATCTAATTTGCGTAATATTATCCCTCTTACTTGATTAGGAGTGCTGGAAGTTGAAACCAATAGAAGGATAATCAAGTAAATAGCATAATTGGAGTGTGAATCTTGGGAAAAGGAATTTATGTTTCTCCAAACTAAATCAACATCTGGAAATGTCTGGACGGATGATACTGCCAAAACATATCGAGTGGACTGCTTTGTAAAATCCTCGTAATCCCACGAGGAGGGCGATGGAAAAGAGAGTTACAGGGATCGAAGCTCATTATGTAAAGCTGTTGTAATTAATAGATGGGTTCTTTCGATAGGTTTAACTTACAGTAGCTTTGAACTCCTACTACTATTTCTCCTAACTACTAAACTATATGATTTTTCTACAAGCTATATTTGTTTTTTGTTTTTTTTAAACTGTATGCTTTTATTTTATTAACTTCTACATTTTTTGTTGTTGGTTACATGTTAATCTTTCTTCGCCATTCTCCAACACACTCCTACTTCCTGCTGTCCGACTCAATCTTTTGAAAATCAATTCACATAGATTAAGTTGGACAGTACTTTATCGCAATATTTATTCTTTCGATCAGGTCATAGAAATCCTTTAGGGTAAAATGCTGGTCTGAACTTAGCTCCCGTTAGACCAATTTATCCAGAGCAGTAAGGATTTGGGAGAAAATTAGTCTTCTCGGCCGAGGTACTTTTCTTCACTTTTGTGTTTTTCCTAGGCTAGTTTATTTCATGAACGGTAGAATTGTTACGCACTTGCTGGCTCAAAATAATTTTTTTTTAAACTGTATGCTTTTATTTTATTAACTTCTACTCTTGTACCAGGTATAAATTACTTTGTAATTATTGGCACTCTTCACTCTTGCACCTTGCACCAGCGCCACTCAATTCATGACATATGAAATGATTATTTTATCGCATCACTCCAGTTCAAAATCCTGGTGAGTCTCATCTCATGTCAAGGAGATCATTTTATTAAGAAGAAAACATGTTGAAGGCAATGATTGTTGGCGTTTTTTCTTTAGCTTTAAGACCATCCAACATACTTTTCGTTAGATCATTCCAGTTAAATACTGCTATTCAACTTCTAAAGCCTCGTACCTTCCATAACATTAATAACATACGACAAATGTCTTTATCGACTAAAGGAGCAAATGATGCGTCGAAAAGCGAGCATGATACTGATGATTTTTCTCAAAACGAATCTGTAAAAGAAAAGCAACCTTTATATTTGGCAGAAGGAATTTTCAGTGTTGAAAAACCTAAAGATTGGACGAGTAATGATGTGGTTTCCTACATCCGCGGTATTCTCGAACGAGAAGCCAAAAGTCGAGGCCTAAAAGTTTCTCGTCCTGGAAAAAGGAGGCGTGGCAAGAACTCAAACACTATTAAAGTGGGTCACGGAGGAACGCTAGATCCACTTGCAACAGGTGTTCTAGTCATCGGAGTCGGTTCAGGGACGAAAAATTTACAAAACTATTTAAAGGGCGGAAAAAGATATATAGCAAATGCTCGTTTTGGCGAAGAAACGGACACACTTGATACCGAAGGGAAAATCATAAAAACAGTTTCGAGTGAAAATATAACGGTTGAGAGCATTCAAGACATTCTGCCACAATTTCGCGGAGACATCATGCAAGTTCCTCCCGTTTTTAGTGCACTCAAAAAAGATGGTAAAAAATTATACGAAGAGGCCAGAAAAGGCAAAACAGCAGAAGACTTGGGAATTCAAGCACGACCTGTTGTAATTAATGAGCTTGAGCTTATTGAAAATTTGGAGGAAAGATTACCTTGCTTTAGCATTGACGTAAATTGTGGTGGCGGAACTTACATTCGTTCATTAATACGTGATATTGCACACGCTCTTGATTCTTGTGCCGTAATGACGGGACTGAAACGTACGCAACAGGGTCAATACTCATTAGAGGACGCTCTACAAAAGGATGACTGGAGTGCCGAAAGTATTTACAAAGCGATACGGATTGAGAACGAAAAACGAGAGCAACAGCAAAATGATTCAAGCACGGAAGAAGTTCTTTAGAAACAAGTATGAATAGAATGTTTTCTTCTAGCAGAACTTTGTGACCTCAAAACTTTATTATAATCGTTATTTTGTATTTGCCGTGAATTAGTTATATTCAAAGTCGAATGTATTTCCCGATGAATTCAACTCGAAATCAGAATAATTTGACGACATATCTTCAGCAAGGATTTTACCACAAGAAGATGTCTTATTCTCGCTTTCATTCACCCGGGTCTGCTTTTCTATACTACTTCTTGTTCGATCATCGGATTTATTTTTGCTGTGATCAAGTGTGGTTGTGCTTTCTTCACTTTGGAAAGGCAGGAAAAGTGGATTAACGGAACAGCCTGCAACTAATCGATCTACAAATTCCATTGATCTATCGATAAATTCAAAATATTGATCATCGCTTTCTGCAGAAGTAAGCTCACTTCGGTGACCATTTTCTGATAAATTACTACTTATGTTGCTTTCCAGAAGAAGTTTTTCTGCATCAGCATAACGAAACAATATACCTGTTGTATGCTGTGAAAAGATGCTTCTTTCATTTTCACCAGGTAGCGCGTCAGTCATTAAAATGAAATGATCTTGACGAACATCATAGGCATTTCCATTTTCTCGTTTGTAGGTACTGCGAAGTAACAATGCAACGTCGTTTTTTATGAGCCATTTCCAAAGAGAACAAACCAGGATTTGCATCTCATTTGTTCTCGATATGTCCGATAATAACCCGGATTTTGCCACCATCGGTACTCCATAAAGAAGTGACGAATCTATATCGATAATTGGTATTACTTGAAGGACAACAATATCTGCTTTTCTAAGATCAAATGCTTGTGAAATCAGATTGTTTGTTTCGGCTGATAAGATTGAATTCGGTAAAACTTTGTATTCAAGGTCCAAAGATATAGAACAAGTTCCATCCATAGTTTCTGGGAGCTGAAAAGTCAAATAAGAACCTCCAACTGCTGCACGAACCCATGACGCTACTATAGAATTAAATCTTATGCGATTGCATTCAATCATCGAAAGTTCTATACTGGTGGTATCATCACTTTTTCGATTTTCTTGATGAAATGCATGTATTAAGTGTGACATACTCAAATGGGCATTAGAAGATTCTTCATCTTCAGAAGGTGAGAGAGACAAGTCTGTTGAAATATCCTGTTTACAAGTAGGATTATTCTTTATGAAAGAAGCAGTTGCTCGAGCTCCCGTATCCATTATGTGTATTTGGACCGAACCTAAAGTCCCGTCTGAGAAAAACTTCTTGGTCCGATCCCGAAAGCGCTGGAAAGCTTTCAAATGGGATCCTTGTCGTAAGTCAGTAAATATAGCTATGTCGCTTGTAATTAAAACAATTTGCTTCGGCTCAGCATTTTCTATCGATTTCGATCCGCTTACAATTATTTCAACTATATAATAAAACCAAATAATTAAATACATAAAGTTGACAAAAATTAAAATAATGACCTACCAAGATCCCCGAAAAGTCGCCACGTCTCAGAGGCGAGCAGATTTTTAGGCGTGTTCTTTGTCATTCCTGAATTGAGTTGCACTTTAATTTTAATGGGTATGAGCATGATATCCCATACGTCGTGTTTCTTATTCCAACCATTTACGTCCATCAATTCATGCGTCGGTAACGTGGCTACTCGCGCTTGAATATTCATACGATTTTTTGTCATGGTCGCGTACGGCGTCGCCAAGCATTCAGAAAGAACACCTCGCCTCGCACATTGCTGAAGAAATTCAAGTGTTTTCTCTATAAAAATAGTTCCTGCTGCATCACCTGATAATGTTTGAAGTATTCTGGTATCTACAGCTACAGCCCGTGGCTAATCATGAAAATCAATCAGACACCATAGTCCATCAAATTTCTTAATGAATGTTACTCATGTCATATTATCTTCATAACAGTGTCACTTACCGTTGGTCTTGAAAATGGCAAAGGAGGAGGTATACTTTCACTTATCGTAAGAGCCTTACATGGCTTTGTCTTCGAAGACCTAGCAGAATCGCTCCGCGTTACCACCGCACCCTTAGACTTGTTTTTCAAAATACCACTTCGACGTTTCTTCGTTTTGGACGCGCCTTCAGATGGACTGTTTGAACTTGACGATTCTACTGGTGGTACCTTATTCTTCTTTACCTTTGGGTTGGTTTTCCAACGAACACTTCGATTCACCAATATAGTGGAGTGCTGCTTTTGCTCTTGCTGGGGCGATTTTTGGCTGATCCTCGGCATGCCCGTTCCAATTTCGTGTTTCTATTTTTATTTTGTTTGCTTCGTAGACATCGAATATGTACGAGACAAAAAGAATTGTGCCGACGCATACGAATGGAACTAATTTAGCTTTCATATATCTTTAAGGCGCGCAATCGCGTGCAGTGACTACGACTGAAAACCAGATTCAAGCAGAAACAATGTTCGACTCCCGACTAATCACTTGTCGGGTTTGGACTACCGGGTATTTGTGAAAAATTAATCGATCTGGTCGCGGTCTTCAAGAAAAGTTGTCTGCATCACCTACTGCCAAAAATTAATCAAGATAACCTATTGCAAAAAATGTATTCTTCTACCGGTTTTTCAAGCAGGCGACAAAAGCACCGTACCGAGTCCGCTCATATCCAGTAGCATCAACACACATTCAAAACCAATCAAAATAATAATGAACCATTCTAAACTAGTTGACTTTTGGTTTTGAAGAATGTCGAGGAAAAATTTCACATTCTTTCTCAGATTATACATCCAGAATAAGTTTAGCCATTATTGATGATGTTTGAGATTTCACAAACTAACTCACCTGCTGAATTAGATTCAACTTGAATGTCACATGATTGAATCTTTCGTCAAGCTCGAACTCTTCTTTCATTCCCTCCAATACACGGTCGTACTCTACGTGGTTCCAAGCGGTATCGCTCCTCTCCTTCACACGTAATTTAGTCAATATGTCATTGAAAAGCGTGTTGCTCTGGGCAATAACTTTGAAAAGATTTTCCTTTTCATCACTGGAAATCATTCCATTCTTCTTAATGCTTGAATTTATACGCTCCATAACTTCAAGCAATTCATTCACAATGATATTGTACGAGTCTAAAGCTACCGTCTGAGACATGATTGTACTAATGACTGTGACATAATTCATATCAAGTCGAGGAACGGTAGCATAATCATCTTGTATAATTTCATCAGAATCCATTTCTTCTTTGCCGAAAACCGGTTTCACCAAAATATCATATCTATCTTTCTTTTCAAATCCGGCGGTGACAGGATCTTTGCTGGATAAATGAAAACAGTAATGGAGAACATCTCGATGGATATAATGTAGGCAAAGTTATACTTACCAATATTTCTTAATTTCGGATAAGATGGTGTGCTGTTGAGTTATCGGAACGTTTAAGAACACCACCGATCCATAACGGAAAACAACAACGTACTGGAAGATATCAGGAGATACCGCAGAAAGAGCTTCATCAACTGAGTTTCCAGATGGAGATGGTAGTTTAACTATAAGACTCGTTTTGCTAAACCGATGTTCGGGACTGCCTTGACTTCCGACGAAAACCTTAGAAAGTATCGAGATGAGATCGATATTGCTTGCAATATAGATAGAACGCACAGGAACTTTTGCAGAATAGTCATGTGCAAATCTCAAATCATCCTTCCCACCAACGCGAATGCTATCTCTTATTTTGAATTTACTCAATCCGAGCTCATTTTCTTCTGCCATATCGGCTAGGACTTTCTTTTCCTTTCCGAAGAAATCCCTTTGCCGTTGTCTCCTTGCTTTGGGATAAACTGATTTACTAAAATTACGCCCGTGCCTTATCCCATCTTGATTTTCATCGTTATCATTGAAACTTTGAGGAAATACGCTCCCAAGAGAGTAAGGCAAACTGCGACACGACCTTTGCCTTAAAAGCCTGCATGCAACGTTACGTGACAACATCGTTACTGCTATTTGAGTTTTTATAATCCAATCATAAACAATCCTAATGCTAAACCTCTTTCTTCCCCTATTTATGGTCGTCAGTCAGATCTTACTATGATGAAATGAATATGCAGCCCCCGACTAGTTCTGCAGACTACTTTCTAATGGTCATATTCTTGCTATTGGGTGAATAAATCGTCACCCGTCACTTTTTCTGGGTATATTTTCTATTTTTTCTACTTTTTTCGCTATTTCAGACGAAAATCAGCAAGGAAATTTCATATAACCCGAACTTTAGAGACACTGACGTGAAAGTTGAGACGAGGAGGGAGGAAAACAACAACACCAACAAAAACAATCAGAGACTGGTAGACAATAGTCCTTTATTTTCTTCTCTTCTTCAGTGAACATTTATATCGTTTTGTATCATCTTCGTTGAATCTAGAACTTCTTTCGTATTACTTTGCCAAGTCTTTTTGCGAGCATTTTCGAGCGGATATATAATTGACCCAGCATTCAAGTTCCTTCAACTGTCGACCAATAAAAGGAAAACAAAGTATTTTGTGTAAAACAAAACGCCGGAAACATGAGATCTTTAAATTTGCATATAATTGCAGTCATCTTGCTACATGTGAGTGTGACTATTTCGGGGCTTGCATCAAGGAACTCGAATCCGAATGTTACAAGCAGACGAGGTTCTCTCGCAAAATTTGCTTCGTTGGCGTTCACTGGCAGCACTGCCACGACTTTGTTGTTTCCCGATTCAAGCGTTGCTGAAATTGTCCCAGGTACAACATGGATAAGTGGAAAACAACCGAAAGTTCCGGGTATGAAGAAACGTGACCCGAATGACACAAAGGGGACTAAGAAAGATGCGGGATTCTTGAGGTCTATATCGGATTGTAAGGTAAGTATTTCTCGTCCTGTGATCTTTCTCACCTGATAGCTCTTACCTTTGGTTCGTCTTACCGCATATGTTATAGTCGCAGTGCGATAATTCTCGAGGGAGCGACGGGTACGCAAAAACGAAGGAAGAATGTCTCTCTGATTGCCAAGATATCTGCTGTACAACCTATGAACAGTGTACATTCGCCATTACTCCTAGAGATTAAGTACGCTGCTTGGAACAAAAGATGCGTTTAATAGCAGTTATTAATAAGCAGATTGTTTCTTGTCTACATCTTTAGAAGTTGAGAGCGATGTGAATATACGCATGCCTACAACACAGAAGCATCACAAAGTTAAACCATCCACAGAAAATGGGGTACCGGTAAAACTTGCAATCTAATAAGTATTTAATTAATAGTTGCAAACTTTTCAAGCATTATGTCATAATTTTGATAAGACCTGGCAAGTTGTCAACATGAACCCAATGGCCTGCATTTTCCAGGGTATGAAGTTGGAATGACGATTCATAACTCTGTTCGATTTGACTCAGGTCAGTCAACAAATCTTCAGTCCATGACTTATTCCGACCAGCACGTACTAAATTAATTTTCGATGATGGTGAATTTGGATGCAATACTTTTCTTTCTTTCATTTTTGCAGCAACGCCCTTCAGTATCGGTAGAAAGTTTTGACGAGGGAAGTCATCCAATATGTCAGTTACTACAGATAAATCGAACGTAAAATCAAATTTTCCAGCAGCATTTTCATGAGGTTTTAAATTGGTTGTCATCCACGCTCCAATATCTTTTTGGATTCCCTTTTTTTGCAAGCGATCCATAAGATCGCGTTTGCTGTCTATAGGAAGCTGGATGGAAGATACCGCTTCTATAACATCTGCTACACTTCCATGAGCTCTACCTGGAACACTATCAAGGATCCAGCAGCTCAATGGCATGGCTACCTTCTTCACTTCTTCAGCTTCTTGACCACTCGAAAGCTCGTCCATACACTCTAATGCAACTCTCCCTCCAAAACTTAAATTGGTTTAAGGTAAGTGTTGGCAAAATGAGAACATGCAAATACTCACCTATGCCCTACGATTCCAATAGGACTATCCTGATTGACAAGATTCAAATGCCGAAGTGTGCTAATCACATCCTTGGCACAATCTCTAAGGTTGCTGGTTTGTTTAATCTGCTCCATTCCCGGTGATTGGCCATGACCACGTAAGTCAAGAAGGAGCGGTGAAATTGCGGGATGCTGTACCTGAAGTTTCTTCGCAAGAGTCTTAAGATTCTTTCCAGAACCAAGTAAACCATGCAAAAATACGACAGTTTTTGCATTAGGAACAACTTTGGAAGGAATTATTTCATGATGCAGTATCTGATTAAGCAACAGCGTGCTTCCTCGAAAGGCCATGGCGTTATTTCTCCAAGCTTACCGAACTTCTTTCACTCAAAGGCTATTCTTGAAAGCAGTCACTGGCAATGAACAGAGTCGTCGCCTTTTCAAATGCTCGTTCTTGTTATTTGTTTAAGGATTTACACAAGTTCAACCGTTTCTACATTATTGAATTGAGTTGTTTTTAATGATGGTACATCATGATCATGATGTATTTAATACCTGTACTCGTATTGGGATGGGATAGCTACATGTATTTTTTACTCTGGCAAGAGTGGAGTAGTTGTTCACTCTCTCGAGCGTGTCATAGGTTCGTATGTCGACAAATTATTGTATGTACCGTTACTAAAATACTCGTACATCGTACATGTTATTAATACATGTTATTAATATTATTAATAATACATATATGTATTAATACGATGTACGAGTAAATCACGTCCTCCTACTCCCTACCAACCATCTACCCATTTACTCTCTCTCTCTCTCTCTCTCTCTCTCTCTCTCTCTCGTAAACGAAGTCTTTTCCTTATTTCATTCTTAGTCGCCACTAAACTGGAATACCGATACGTTATATGATTTCTAGAGGAATATGGACTTAATGTTATTATGTCCAAAAGTGATCAAATTTTTGTAGAGGTTGGATCGGTTGTGCTCGCTCCTTATAAAATCGGCGAGAAAGGAAAAAAGACGCTGACTGGACACAAGAGGGCCATCGTCGCAACTATAGATGATGAAGATCAGACGGTCAGTATCCTTTGGGACAATCTAAAAGTGAAAGAGAATCAGAGTAACTTCATTGTTTGTCCTAAAAATCTGATTTGTGAATCAAATCGAGAAGGTTTGGATGATATCCCGGTCAAAGATTTGCTTGAGGTAGATAATGATGTCGATCTCGACGACTTATCAGTCGATGATTTGAAGGCTCAAGGAGACAATTTTTTAGGAAACATCGGTGACTACGAATCGAGCATTGTCTTTTACGAAAAGATTCTAGAAAAAGTGAGCAAAATTGAGATTGGAAGTACGTGCGTTGTTCGTGATGGCTCGGGAAATGTCGAGCTTGTGGAGATAGATTGCATTGAAGATGAAAGCCTTGATGTAATGTACGTGAATAGACCAGATGTAGAAGAGACGTTGCCTCGAAACAGAGTACTTCTCGCCGTTGCTTTTAAAATAGAAACCAGATTGTTGCAAATCAAAGTGCTGCTCAACCTGGCACGTTGCCTCATGGGGTTGACCAAAATACGCTTTCACGACGGAGGAGGAAGCCTCGAAAACCTACAAGCTTGTCGCAGAGCGGCAGTAAAATCCTGTACTCTCGCATTGTCCTGCCTCTCGCACAGTGAGGAAGAAAATGTTTCAAGCGATAACTTATCAATGAAAGCGCTGTACCTTCGGTCGAGAGCGTTCCTGGAAAGCGAGAAGTTCAAGCATGCGTACAATGACCTTCGCCAAATCTTAGCACGAGGAACCAATGAGGACCAAGCGAAAGCTAGACGCCTTATTGAAGATTTGAAAAGGAGGGAAATGCAGAAACAAAGACGAGACAAAGTATTGACAAGAAAAATTTGTTTTTGGGTAGACGGTGCCGTGAAACAGTCACATACCGGTCAGGAACAGCGAAACGTTTCCACCAGCAAAGGTAAGAAGATTCAAAAAAGACTTCAAGATAAAGGTTCCCACCAGAGAGAAATTAACGCATTATTCAACAACAGAGTTATAGTATTTGTTGTACCCATACTGATCGCAGCTTTTTTTATGTTCATTATGTCTCATGTCCGATAACCCGAAATAAGGCTAAAGTACTATGTTCGAAAAACCCTTTCCTCAGAGTTATTTTTACTTTTGTTCCTTCGTTAACTACATTTTAAGATCGAAAACTTCTATATAATTCCTTCCTCTGTTACACTGAAAGCATTTGTTAGCAGTGAAGTTGAAAGCTGAATAGTACTCTCAACACTTTTTTTTGGGAGAGGAGTGACAACCAAAACCGAAGTGATTATAGCCAAAAAGGATCCTATAAAACTAATCTTTAGTATGAGCGAAACGAAGACTAATCATCTACACGTTCCCTTGCCGGTGACAGAAGCCGTGCTTTTTTTCATTTCCAATATATCCCGTACACGTTGTTCCAAAAATTGCACAAACTCCGGCGATGAAGAAGAAAGTCCGACAAAAGTGCATGAAAAATGTAGGAGAAAGGTGTCTATTAGATTTATAGAAAGAGTTATGGCTCGCTATATTATGTGAAGGTTGCAATAAGATACTAATTTTTTTTGTAAATATGGTCAGTGCTTCCTTTTACTTTAGCTTTGATGAGCTGATTGTAGCCGTTCTAGAAAGCCAACTCTCAGGGTAACTAGGCTAGCCCTACGTTTACTTCTTTTGATAACGATATTCATCGTGCACACGGTAGGACTCCAATAAACGCTCATTGTTCCGCCTGTATATGTTTCTTTCAAGACAGCGATTGTAGTTGGCAACAAGCTGACGACACGGTTCAAGAGGATCATCGTCAGGGGCTATATCAGTCCCATCTTTCATATAATTTGCAACCTTATCTGGGTCATCTTTTTCCATGTCTCTCAGTCGTTCCGTGGCTTGTGATCCAATGCATGCAAAGAGCAAATCTGAATGCTTTTCACAGCCAACGGGCACAAGTGGAAAATGTTTCGGCAACTTTATTTTTCCAGGAGGCAGCACTGGAGGGCCGGCGAAATAGTCACGAACTGCGTTGAATACCATTCTTCACTATGGCCATATAAATTTAAGAATACAAATCGTCGTCGCAGTTGATGTTTGTTTACTGCTACATTAATACAGAGTATATCATGTAATATAACAACCGGCTGGTGGTTGATGGATGGGCTGGTGGAGAAAAAAGGTGACTAAGCTGAAAACCTTGTGTCTAAAGCTAGGTTAGAAATTTTCAGCTACTGTCGTAATCATATAATTTACCGGTACATATGTACATGTGTATTAAATACCTGGTACAAGAGTAGAAGTTAATAAAAAATAAAAGCAGGAAGGAGGTGCAGGACTTGGACTTCTGAAAAGTGATAATTAGTTAGAGATTTTACATGTCAAGCAATATTTGAAGATTCAAGCTGAGTTTCCAATA
>Ga0209092_10002543_pt1 | contig 16696 bp, 9 predicted proteins | sample FraStrMetagenome_FD_187446 | JGI IMG/M metagenome (GOLD analysis project Ga0209092, IMG submission 187446) | Marine eukaryotic phytoplankton communities from Arctic Ocean - Fram Strait ARC3M Metagenome (SPAdes) (version 2) | ecosystem: Environmental > Aquatic > Marine > Oceanic | place: Fram...
ACCCCGTAGCACATTTGCTGCGATACGTGACCCCATACGCCGGCCATTGAAATTAATTAATGAAGACATATCATGGACTTACCTAGTGATACGTACCTCAATGATTTGCAGTTACTGAAAAGCTGAAAGATTATCGCATCCACTGTTTTCTGAGCTAAGGTAGAAGTAGATTTGCTTAGAAATGGCCACTTGATTTCTTTAATGTAGGTTATCATCCTTTTTTCCCCGAGGTGCTTGATGGTTTGGTGAGAGGTGTGAAGTATACAATGTTTATTTCGTTTGATATATTTGTCGGTGGTTAGGTAATGTGAATACGGATATTCAAAGAGATGGAATGTTGTCTGTTGGATTTATTAGTAGACGAAAACGAAAACGAAAAAGTTGCTTTTATAATTTATGTAGAAGTTTTCTCTGATCAAAGCTCGTTGTTGCTTAATGTTGTTTGTTTTTTTTTTTTTTTTTTTTTTTTTTTTGTTATCCATATTGTGATTTTATAAATGTGTATTACAGTATTTCCAGTTGGAAATGGGAATACATTTTTGTAGGATCGCTTCCATAATCCATAATCTCGTTGAATCTGTAATGTCTTCCTGTGAGAAAAATAGCGTAGCGTTCCGTGTAAGGGCTTCTGCGAAGAGGCATACAAACACCCCGCAATCGTAGTTATTGTTTTGTTGGGGTGTTTCTCTTCTACATGTGATAAGTCTCCATGTGTTCTGTGTTGGTAAAGTGTGATTAAACAGCTTAAGATGTTCATCTTGAATGTATTGGTAGGTTGCATTAATGTAATTAGAACATGTGTGTAAAATTGTCCACTGCAAGTGGCTATATAATACGGCTGTGGAACCTCTTATTTTTCGAGCACTATAGATCTGTGCCTGCAGCACAAAAACAGGCTTACGTCATTTAATTCACAATTTAAACGGTTTGCTGTATTTAAGATCGAAAACTCCGACCACCCAAACATCCATAACAAACAATTCAATTTCTTCCCAACCACCCGGGTAAAAACATTCAGCAGGATAAATTATATCGGTTCTCAATTCATGATTCTGCTTTCTCTATTTTGCCAATATGAGTAGATTGGACATTTATTGGAAAGTTTATAGCAAGAAATATATCTCCAAAGGACAATCAAGGATTTTTTTACTTTAAGGCAGACAGAATAGAAAAGCCAAAAAATTGGATGGAGTTCATTTGTGATCAAGATATCGAATCATCTCCATATGTATTTTCAAATCAAAATACCGATGAGCTTAAAAAATCGGAGAATCAACCAACACCCTTTCAAGATACTGAGTTTCCTCCAAACGCGACAAGTATCAAAGGATCTATATCAAGGACGGTCAAATGCCGATGTAACCAAGCCCCTGTACTCTCATTCATTGACAAACCAGGAAGTAGTAACAACTTAAAACCATATTATCACTGCTCTCGGAAAAAATGCAGTTTTTTTACCTATGCCTACATAGCAGAACAAAATCCTTGGTTTCGCTTTGGTGCAAACAATGATTTTGTTCTCGTGAAGCAGGAGAATCGATTTGAAGCTCAGGATCTATTGCAAGGAAGAGTGGGTGATTGCTGGTTTTTGTCAGCCTTAGCTGTAATTGCTCAACGAGATGACCTCATAAGACGCCTCTTCTTCAAACATAAACTGGATAGGAACGGTAAAATAGAAATTCGCTTGTTCATCGATGGATGGTGGAGAAGCATTTTTATTGATAATTTTTTACCGTGTTCTCTTCATATACAAAATCTTGAAAATGGAAAATCGACTTTGCAAAATGAAAGCGTTTCTTTGATCCTATCATCAATCAACATCAAATCAATAAATTCAACGTACGAGCTTTTGCAATGCAAGTATGGTCAGAAATATGGATTAATTCATCCTTATTATAAAATTAGTGAAATGGAAATTCAAAATAAATTGCTACAGGTGAAACCAATTTCATCAATACTATCATACTCCAAATCAAAGCATAATCAACTTTGGGTCCCATTTTTGGAAAAAGCGTATGCAAAATATCACGGCTGTTATCAAAGTATAAGTGGTGGTGAAATTTCAGAAGCTTTTTTAGATTTAACAGGTTGTCCCACATTAACATTTAATTTGCATTCCTCTCATCTTCAAGGAAAAGATTTTTGGAAAAAACTCATGAACTTTAGAAAGCAAACACTACCAATGGGATGCGCTACTGGTGGTGGTAGAGATTTGAATGAAGTAGGCTTAGTTGGGCATCATGCATATTCCATTTTGGACGTTCGAGAATTTCATATTTCTCCTTATACCGACATCATGTCTTCCAACTCTAGGTCAGAGATAGGAAATGTTTCTGGTTTTGGAGATGATGGGATTCTTCGGCTACTCAAAATTCGTAACCCCCATGGAAAGGGGGAATGGAAAGGTGCATGGAGCGACCAATCATGCCAATGGCAAACATTACTTCGTTCTACAAGCGGTAAAGATGCATCATTCATGCATCAAAATGACCTTTGTTCCATGAAAAATGATGGGATGTTTTGGATGGACTACGACCATTTTCTTATGGGGTTTCATATCGTAGACGTTTGCCTGGCATTTCCAAATATGCATGCCAAGTCATTTGCAAGCTCATTCCCTCCCAAAAAATCACCCTATCGGAGTGTAAAGGCCTTTCGTGTAGATATCCCTGACTTCGCCATCATTGACGTGCAAAAGGAAAAGAAAGAAAAAGATTTCATTGATGTCTATGCCATGTCAATTCAAAAGACAAGAAGAGGTATTTACAGTGGACAGACAGACAAGAAGAAGAGCTACAAATTTTGTGATTCCGGATTTTTAGTACTTTATCCAGATGGGAACGTATCAGGAGCTTTATTTGGAATGAAAAAGAATGGTCATTTCAAATTTGTTTTAAACAGATCTAAACCAAGGTTATCTTCTGCAATAGTGGTCCCCATTACTTTCGGGCATCCTTCCGCGTCTGACAAGGAACTTAGTTTCACGGTGCGATTCGTTGGTAGTGGACCACTTAGGGTAAAGCCGTTAGAGAAAGTTCCAGAATTGAGCATTCCCCTGCAGAAATTTTGTTTCAACGCTTTCAGAAGAAGAATCTTAGCGGAAGAACCCCGAATTTTCAGAGTTTATCTCTGTGAGAATATGGGCTCATGCTTTCTTTACCTCATCGTATCGGATGATTATTTCAAGAATTCTAATGATACAATAAGGTTACAGATAGTAGCGAACGTCCGAGGCATGTCGTGTAGATCAGAAAGTGGCTTATTAAATCATAAAGTAATATCCAAAGGAAAAAAGTTTGAAGCGGCGTGGCGTCAGTTCAATGTATCCTTCGAAGGTGAAAATAAAAGTCGTCTCCTTTTAGTTTTAGTTCAAAGTGGACAAGATTGGGAAGTTGGGCCAATAACAGTTGATCATCCAAAGGGTAAAAAGAGAAGCATCACAGAACATGAGCATCAGCAAAGAACTATAGAATCCTTCATGCAATCATCTCAAAAGACAAAATTTCATCCGGATTCTACGCAAAACACAAATCTGAAATTTGAAAACAAGAGTGGAGTTTTCGGACCCATCACGTCAGCACTGAATACTTTTTCGCCTCAGAAGCCAAGCACAATAGATATCAATACTGTACAGGAAGAGCACGAAGTTGCATTAGCTATTGAGAATTCTATGAAAGATCACAGATTAATATCTATCATAGATGTTGAAAGTTTTGGGCGCTCATTCGTTGACACCGGTAAGATTTGTAGGAGAAAGACTAAAGACAGTGAGGCGAAAGCATCAATAAAAGTGAGTGATACTGTTGAGAATATAATAAATCACGAAAACGACGACCAGTTACAAAAAGCAATAATGTTGTCGCTTGCTGGGGAGACTATAGTTTCAAAAGAAGCGAACAATTTATCTTGTGAAAGCCAAAAAGTGGTGATCGACATTGCATCAGGATCAACATTCCATAATATAAGTCAAAAGAAAGAATCAGACATAGTTGATCTTCTTAGCAGTGATGACGAGATTTGTATTGTGGAAGGTAATGATAGCCATAAAGAAGAAGTAAAACGGTATGAAGGGAAAGAAAAAATAGAAAGAAATGAAAAAGTGAGTTCCATTGATCTAGTCACAACAAATGTAAATCGTAATACGATTGCAACCAAAAGAAAATTGGCTTTGGAGGCAGCGGAAAAAAGACTTCGGTTTAAGTAATGTCCCTGATATGTATTTATGTTGGATCTTAATTATCCTTTGCACAAATGCAATCGATCCATTCTGTGTTTCCATTAGAATTGTAAATGCAAATTTCCCATTCCTGCAGCAATTTCGTAGCATCTTCATCAAAGAGAGTCGCGTAAGATTCAGAAATTAGTTTATCAGAATCTAATGCTAATAAGTAATCACTATTTGGTTCTGATAGCTTTTTCTCGGGCAATAGTTTCATTCGGTACTGGTGTTTTTTTTCAAATAGTGTTGCATCTTTAAACAAACCCATAATCTGCATCGCCTTTATTTCAAGTTGAATACCTCTTAACTTTAGTTCATCTTTTTTAGTCATGCCTTCCTTCAAAGTGTTCTCAATTGTACTGGGCTTTGACGAGGAGAAAACACTTGGTAATCTAGATGCCTCTATCTTCATAGCCCCCCCTACTGCAGCTAAAGCTACTGCATCTTGTATTAATTCTGCTTGATTTGCAACTAAGTGAAGGAATGCTATACGTTGAGTGTGAGATAGCACACTTCCTAAGTGGCTCATAATAAGATCTAATGTTGATGCAAAGGGAGATGAGTCTAAGCCTGGTAATTGTTTTTTTCGTTTGTTCTCATTTGAATGAAGTTTGTATACTATTGTGTGGTCATTATTGTTTTGAAGGCAAAGCTTTATTTTTTGTAAGACACGTCTTTGCATTGTATATGAAACAATCCTTGCAATAGCGTCAGCAATTTTGTTTTCTTCTCTACCTATTAATTGAATAGATACTTTGAAATCATTCTGGTAGAAATTGTAAAGGTACTTTTTGACATCATGCAATAAATTATTTGCTTCTCTATATTTCTTTGAAAGTTTCCTTGGTAGAGATTCTCCGTTCAATTGAGTGATCACAGTTTTACAATCACCTTTAATAATTAGGCCAGCTGATGAGAAAAGCGTTTTAATCATCTCAGCATCATTTCTTTTCAAAATTTCCAGTATCCAATTTAACCCCAAAATAAGCCCCTCGTATTCTGCATGTGCTGAAGTAAAGTCTGACGAGTAATCAGGGCAATAAGGAGGGAACTTTTTACCACCAATCGCTATGAGCTTTGATCCATCTTTTGCATTATCATCTATAAATATAGCTGCTCCGCATGCAGCCACGGGACGTAGGTCTATAGGAAATGTATCGCTATAGGGAAAGAAAGGGACTCTTGATATGACAGCTTTATTTTTCGCTTTGAATGGCTTTGTATATGATCCATCAAAGGTCAAAATGAGGAGCACAAAATGGCCCCACAATGTAAAGAAAATACTCATGAAAGGAGTGAAATTTATAATTTTCACATCAATGCATAAATGGCGTCTTTTTGTCATATTTAATCAGACAAACAAATTGCATATGGCTGATTTTTACTTAGGTTTTCACTTTTAATTAAAAACAAATTAAACTCATAATAAATTTCCCAGACACTCTAAACATTACGTGTCATATGGACTGATACATTTATCACACATAAAATGGGATTAATTCAAATTCAAAAAGGCCATCACATTTTTTAGGAAAGGACCTAGTCAAAAACGAGATAAGAAAACCTACTTTTTAGTTAAAACAAAATGACCAGCATCTTATTACGGTACCTTTCATCACGAGATTGGAATGGTTTTCTGAAAAGGATTGAATTGTATCCAAATGAGATTCATCAAATCTACAGAGATGGTGAATCAGTTTTACAAAGGGCATGCGCACTCAATCCTCCAACCTTCGTAATTCAGCAAATTTTGTTATGTGACAAATCTAATATTCTAAAACCTAGGAAAAAATCGGGGGGAATAACCCCTTTGCGAGCTGCCATAGTCAATGCTTCCGACGAAGTAGTATTATTGCTGTTGCGAACAAATACGAAACTTGCGACAATAAAGGATAATCAAGGCCTTTATCCAATTCATTATTCATTTGATTTTAATCGGTCCATTGATGTCATATTAGCTATATTTTCAGCTTATCCTCAAGCATTGGGACAGCCTTTAAGAAAGATAGAACCTGAAGTCTCGGGAAACAAGTCGTGTCTTTCATTAAAACCAGTCTACAATAATGACTATGTGAATGGTGCAATGTTCCAAAGATGGGACAATTTTGCGAAGAAATGTAGGAACCAAAAAATAAGTGGCAAAACAAAGGATTTATTTTTCAAGAATGCTTCTCTATTTTTCAATCTTTTGTATTATGGAAAGGTTGAAAAAGAGAGTTTTGAGGAAAAGCCATTCGAAACTATCCTGCATTCGATTTATGGAGCGGATTCGAACTTTGATTTTGTTCACATACACAAGCAAATGTTTTCGGAATATATTGCAACAATTAAAAACGCAGACAAAAATCGAAATTTACCTCTACATATACTTGTTAGTAGACTAGATTTCATGGGGAGTTGTGAAAGCAATCTTGATGATGTTAGTAGATTGATAAAAGTATATCCTCAAGCGGCCTCCGTCAAAAATCATTGTGGCAAGTATCCATTGAATATAGCACTTCAAAATGGAGGAGGATGGGATACCGTGATAGAAATGCTCTTTGCATCATATCCAGAAGCATTGCGAATAAGAAATGAGAAAACAAGTCTTTTTCCGTTCATGGAAGCTGCCGCTTTCTCTGATCTTGATACAACTTTTCGATTGTTACGGTACTGTCCAGAAGTCATCCAATATGTTATGAACAACGAATATAAATAGAAAGGATCTCGATATTACAAATTCTAACTAATAATATTTATTTTTTTCCAATTACTAGGCTTTTTTTCTTGTGCAAATCGGAAAAGATAATGTAGTATTTTAGCATATGAATGCACTTCATTCTCGCATAAACCAACTGACTTATAGGAAGTATTAGGATCATAAGCACTATTGAGAATACTTCATTGTTTACATCAGTGCTAAATTCTTTCAAGGGAAACAAGCATGTTTTACGTCAAGATAGATAATTAAAATATAGGAGCATTATTTTATTTGCAATATTGTCACATTAATAGGAATAAAACGGTATAAGTGGAATTACACAAAAATTTCGGTTTGTATGATCTCTGTAGTTGTGAAATTTTCTGTTGATTCGACAAAATTGATTGCATCGCTTCTTGCTGCTGTGTTAATAGAGAGCAGTTTCACCAAAACGGCTGGTTTATTTACACACATAGCACGCACACCAGTTCTTCTGACAATTTCATACATACGGAAGTCTTCATTACCAACATCGTTGTACTTTTCTTCCACGTCCTCGTTCATTCCAATGGGTCCTCTAAACCAGCACATACTTTCCATTCCAGCTTTATGTATTTGGTCTACTCTTTCTTTTGTACATGTATCGTACTTTAGGTGAACCTCACTTGCTCCAATCGATTTCGCTTTTCTCACAAAGTCTTGAGGGAGATTATCAGCAAAGAGTGCTCCAGTTTTATACATATGAGTCCCGTCCACATATTTTTCTGGGTGTAATTTACGAACTAATGCAATTCTGCTATGATCAAAACTAGAGTAATGGCATTGATTTACCATATCTAGTTTCTTTACCATACTTAGGACTGGCACAGTCGTTCCTTCTCCCTTCAATTCAATCTTCACAATCATATTCGTTCCCTTGAGAGCCAGTAGCACTTCCTCCAAAGTGGGTATATAAGTATGTTCTTGATCAAGTATTCTATCAGTGGGACAGGCAAATTCTTCGTAGTGGGGATTAAGCTTTAGAAGCCCACGTGCCTCTTTTGCAGTGTAGTCCAAAATACTCCCCTTTATATTGCAATAGTCCTCTAATAACCCCGGATTTTCATCAGTCCCTCCACCATGAAACACAACAAGAGTGCCACATTTCAAAAGAAAAACATCCAACTCGATTGCATCGCATCCTTCCTCATATGATGCCAAAAAGGACCGGACTGTATTTTCTGGATATTGATAGAGTGATCCCCGATGACCAACAACAAAGGGTTGTCTTCGAATTGGGGAATTTGTATTCATTTTGACATTCTTCAAAAACAAGAATAGACTAACGTGAGATAAGGAAAGGAAAAAATTTGATGTAGAATTAGAAAAAATAAGACTTACAAGAACAGTTGCAAGAGAAGCCTTGCCTGTTGAATCGAAATTCGTTCCAAGAGATTCATCCCATACTTTGAGGACTCTTCTATCCATTTCGTTTAACGTTGCTGTAGGAGCACTTATTTCTGGAGCAAACATTTTTCCAGATTCGATGAGAACAGGGTTATCCACCTTTTTAAAATTTATCTGGGTCTTGGTCCGAGACAGTTTATATTGTAGCAAATTAGTGCTTGGGATTGTAGTAAACAAATCCGTGAAGTATGAAATGTGAGGCATAATAATACTATGTTCTCTTTTTTTGTTTTTGGTAGTTCTTGGATCGCAAAAAGGATGAGTAAGAAGTTTATCTTTTATATGTTAATACAAGTTCCGTTTGTAGTTCGCTCAGTTATGTGACGACGTCTTGATTTATTTTATGATGAAATGAATCTTCTCGCGAAACAACTTCATTTTTTCAGGGTGTCATGATTCATGTCATCGGATGCTACACAAGAATAACACGGGAATCAAAATTTTGATTTGGAGATTCGTTGGCAGAATCCTTTCTTCGCAGGTGCATTGTCATAATGGAGATCGTAGGCCAAGAACGTGCAATAGCTACCGAGAATAACAATGTCAAGATAAAAAGAAGAAAACATTACACGTCATGAAGAGTGTCAAAATTTTCGTATTTGAATCCCACTCTGCCAAATTCCTAAATAAATGAAAATAAGAGATTCATAAATGAATCAGAGTTCGTCGTCGTCTTCCTGAGAAAAAAGCGAAGATTCGCTTGTCAAATTTTGGGTTTATTCACATTCTCTACCTCGAGAGACAACATATCCAACATAAAATCAATAGCAAAAAATTTTAAAAAAAATGGAATGGAAATTCAAAATATGGAGAGATGATCTTGTTGGAAGGTTTCAATATGTCTTAAGCGGGTTCATTGTTTCTGAAGCAGTCTAACAGTCGGGCAACTAGTTCATTGCTAGTGCTGGAAGATGCTATCAACAATATCACCAAAGCAATGCAATACAGATGGTAATGTTGTTTTAGGTGAACGTAATATGTTTTGGAACAGATGACTTTTTTTTATAAGAAAAAACTCAATTGAAACCAACCTATCTAAATTTGATTTTGTACCTATATCCCAACCGTTACACCTAACATAAACTCATTGGACCAACATTATTCTCTTCCAAGAAATTTTAATTGTGGTTGTGAAAGCGCATACTGTGTATGGGAATTCTCTCTACCCTATTTATTGTGTTAAGCATGTCTCCAAATAACGAGAACCCTTCATTCATTTAATGAGTCACATCTCGTTTCAATGGCAAGTTATGTTTGCTGATGATCGAACGGCAGAAACAAATTCAATGAAACGATAGCAAAATACGTTATAGTCTTAAATGCTCGCACGGCCTATTTTCTAGAAAAAAGAACCACAATATCTGTTTCACATTCTTATTAGTAGTTATTCACCTGAAATATATAGTTTAGGAGCTGACAACAAAGAAATTCAATAATAATTAAAAAATGTTTAGCTTGACCAGGATAGTCTTTAGGTGTAAGTAATCGTAGTTGGAGGGTCTTTCAAAGTTGTCATACGTAAATTATAAATTTAAACGAGGCCTTTCCGACATATTTGCTTTGTTATTTGTCCAACCGTTGACGAAAGCTTGTCTGTGCTCGACGAATTCAACCAGATTTTATCTCTTCCCACAACGAGATTGTGACTATACCAATTCTTCCAGTAACAATTTTTTCTTTTGAAGTTGTTGCGCAGATTCATCCTCATTTCCTGATAAATTATGTTAGTTTTCATAATGATCACAACGACGTTATATTAACATGTGACTATTTCATTGAGTGCATACATATAAATTTATAACTTTTGCTTGATCCTAAATGCAAAAGGCTGGCATTCGTACTACGAACGAAAGCATCAGTATTTTATAATCAAACCAACACAATACACAAGCAAACAAAATTTACTTGCCATATAATTGAAAGAATGTAAGGTGGGCATACAACCAAACTTGGAAAAAATACACAATGCACTGTGACATACTTCTCAAATCACGTATTGTATTGTCGTAAACATGTAAAAAAAGTTGAGTTTTTAAGTAATATCTTCATGAGATAATCACCAAAAAATACCCAGTGCTTCCCCATTTGTCTAGTCGTATTGGATTGAAAGCCAATCAAACCGGAGAAAAATATCAAAAGATACATAGAAGATTTTGTGGGTAATTATCCATTCTCTAGAGTTTGCACCACCGAAGTGGCACTTTCATTTTCTTGTATTCTAAAAATTAGTTTCATTCCTACGCTTGAAGACATCCTGGAACGATCTCAGAATCCTTTTCAATGAATGAAGCAGCCTATAATGATAGTAATTATAAATTTGCCTCAAATTTATCAGGATAGTTCAGTTCAAATCAAAGTTAGTTGATTTTCATGTTTGTCTCGCGCATTCTGATAGCAAGTCCATCTGGGATAGAGATATCGGCTCCAAAGCCTTCACCATATAAGTCGAATTCTTTATCTTTGTCAAATCCCTTGAAAGATAGTGGTTGGAAATAATCTTCCCCCGCATTTGGATCTCTGTTGATTACAATACCACCAACAATAGCAACTTCAGTGACCTTAGACCAAAATGTGGGGTCCTTAGTTTTCTTTCTAATTTCCGCTAGTACAACCTCTTGAATGATGGAATACACTTTACTCGTGGTAAATGCAAGAGTTTGGTCGCCACCTTGTGCCTCTAAAGTAGCAAGATCTCCAAGTTTGGTCCTTAAGTTGTCCACGATGAAATCTTGTTGAAAGTCAAAGCCTTTGGGTACAGGTGCATCTACCATCGTTTGATTTGTTTTTGGTTTTGCCTGATATTGAAGTTCAATGGCTTTCAGTGCTCCTACAGCTGCACCACAAGATGTTGACTCCTTTTCTACTCCGATACGCTTTACTTTACCTACTACTCCATCCTCAGAGATACCCACGTGGGGCCCGTACAAAAATACAATCTTTCCGTTTCCTGGACAATGACTAACAAAAGCACTGAAGCCTGTAGTTCCTGCAAATGGAATTCCACCAAGACCACCCATGTTGAAAACACCGCCTAGCTCACCGTTGGATAGCTTTTTCTGCATCTGGTTAACAAGTGCCTCAGGTTTGTAGTTGATTTCATCACTACATAATGAAGATCCCAAAAGAGTGCTTGATGGTTGGTAGCCTCTTTTTTTCAGTACACTAGATACTGTTGAAGTGACACCTGAGCTCTTCATTGCACCAGGAAAGTAACGCTTGGCTGTTAAATCAAACTTAGTGGGTAGCTGAATCACTGGTGATGGTGCTGGTGGTGGGGTGGGAGGGGCCGCTGCAACTGGTGTGGGTGGAGGAACACCTGATCGTGCAGCACGAATTTTAGCACGGTTGGCTTCTCTAGCTTTGGCTTTTTCTTCTGCTTCATAGGCAAAAGCATTATTAGGATAAAGAGATAACGCAGTTGCAATTGCAGAAAGAGGTGCATTGATTCGAGCTTCACGTGCAGTGAGTTCCTTATCTACAATTTCGTCATCGTTAGAACGAGATGCAAAAAGTACTTGGGATGAAAATGGCGCTTGTTGATGAGCAACAAAGGAAACAGGTCTAGAGGGAATAGTGAGGGCTTTGCATAAGTCCACTGCAAATAATGCTATCAAGAGCGAAGTATTAAGCCTCATTGCTACTTTAGTAAGTCTATCTAACCTGAGATTAGCAAAATGAAGTCTCCAGAGTGAGAAAATGCCGAGATTATGTTTACAATCTTCATGAAAAAGTTGATGATGTCAAGCAAACTATAGTTCTCTGACGTCACTCTTTTGTTATTGTTATTGTTATTGTTATTTCGTTGATGTCGTAAGCAGCAAACCTATGAAAAATATAATGTAAAATAACAAATATCAAAACCAAAAAGTGTTCGACTTACGTACGTCACAATGAAGAGATAAGAACCAAATTAATGACATCTAAGCAACAATTTTATCTTGTGAAAAGATATATTAAAAATTCTCCTCGTCTACTGATACATTATCATGAGGTGAGGAAACCTTTTCGTCAAGTTACATATATATATGTTTAAAATGTGTTTCATAACATTCGTGAGTAAATTAACCTGCTAATTTGAATAAGAAATAAATGAATAAGACGTATCGATTGCAAGTATAAAGAAATAAAATTCTGGTCAAAATAGCCTGTTTCTTGAATACATAAAAGTCACTAAAATGATAAATTGGCTGTGAGGGGCCCTTGAGAATCTCGAGAAAATATGGAAATCCCAATTTGCAAAATCTTTTGTGAAATGAAGCTGAAACTAAATCATTGTGAGAGAGAATCGGTCATTTTCAGATAAATTTTCATATTTAAATTTTAGATCTTATATTTCTTAGAAAATAGTCATCTCCAACATTATTGAAGAGCATGATACGTTGATGAGAAACTATTACATATTGGAAGTAAAAGCAAATGAAATAATGTATTTTGAGATATTTTAGTATGGTACCGCACTTTCTAGAGCTAAAGTTTGTATTTATAAAGCTGCAGGTTTTTTGTTTTGCTTTGTTTTTGTGGTATGTTAAAAGGAGATATGATATTGTAACACTATAACAAGAATCCCGTTCAAGATGAAACTTACTTTAGTTTATTTTCATTATTAGTATTGCTTTGTATCACAAAGTACTTATACTTTCAGTTTGATAGAGGCTGTCGATTTTAGGGAAGTCTTATACTTTAGCAGAGTACGTTTGGGATTATTCTTATTTATACATTAGATTCATAGTTACATTGATATTTCGTCTGGCTATCTTTCTACCTAATGATAATGATGATAATAAATAATTGAAAGGGTTTCAAATGACTTGGATAAAAGCACACTGTTGTGATTTGTATTTCGAACCTTGGCGATTAGGAAAATGCACATTTTTTTATGCAGCAGAAATCTAAATGCTCCCTATCCTGAGATTTTATGTATCATTTCGATCAGTACTATACTATGTAGCCCTCTTTTCATCTTAGATTGTTCATTTTTGGTAGGAAACGAAGACAATACTCTCTCTTGAAGAGGTAGTTCCGTGTGACAACTTGCAGCTTTAGTCCCCCATTGGTAATGTTAATTCATTTGTATATATAACTCTACATACGTACTACATATTCTCTGTAGATTATGTTGAAACTTATGACTTCTGTTTCCGATACTATACGGTACCTTTTGTATTTATTTTATTCACTCATCTTGCGAGTGGCTGCTGTCAACAATAACTTAAAAGAGTTCTTAAGTTTGAATTAATCGTACGGTACTGCTGGTATGAAATCACGATCAAAAATGATTCGTAGTAAGGTCCCATAGGAACGTACAACATGTGAGTCAAGATCCGGAAAGAAAAAATGAGAACTTTTATTTCACACATCAACTAAAAGTAATGAAGAGTAACATTGACTCGGAAGGAATTTTCAGACAGGTCCTTTGGTGGCTTTTTGTATTGTTTTGGTTTTGTTTTTGCAGAAGCATCGCGATTGACCGTGGTTTAGATGGGGAAGATGCAGAGCGAGGTTCTTGGAATGCGAGTGAAGCCCCTGTAACGGAGGAACAAAGTAAAAGTAGAAAAGAATTTATAGTGAATACCTTGATAACGTCGAAATATGAGGAGAAGCAAAAGGTGAATAGCTCGATAGAATCAAAAAACGATAGTCATCAAAATGATGAAGAGAAATGCCTTCCAGCAACAAATATCGAACAGGCAAACAATTCTGGTTGTCAAAATAACCTTCAAAACAACAATAGTTTGAAAGAAGATTCGAAGAAAGTGACAACGAGCATGTTTGAAAAATCCATGAGTGCAATATCATCATATTTCGATCAAAGCGAAGAAAGTGAGGATCAATCGAATCTTTGCAGTATATGTCTGAGTTCCTATGAAGAAGGCGAGGAAATTTGCTGGTCACCAAACACACGTTGTGTGCATGTTTTTCACAAGAAGTGTATAGTGGAATGGCTGATCAAACATGACAATTGTCCTTGTTGTCGAAATAATTACCTTGGCGACGACAAAGACTTGAAAAAAAAGTCGACTAATAACGAAGTCACGGAAAACATACAAAATAATGAGGAATATTCGGAGAGAATTACAGTTAGATGATAGTGTAGTAATTGAATATTTGCATAAAAACGTGTAAATTTGTATTGAGCTATGAAAGTTGAAAGAAACGAACAAAATTGCTAAAAAGTCATTCAATCATTCAAAACTAAAAAGTGTAAAATCTAGTGCAACCTTATAAATCATTTGAAATGGAAATCGGGTCCAACAATATCCTTGTTTTTGTACAAATCTGCAAGCGTCATTTCATTGAACTTTTCTTCGTCTTTTTCAAAGCGTTCCGAAACAAAATTTAACCCATGATAGCTGATCATCTTAAATGGAGACTTGAGCATAGTATTACCAAGCATACGAGTAAGCCTATTGTCTCCATGTGGATATTCAATATCAAATCCAGAATCATGTAACGACAAATGAATTCCAGCGTGCTTAAACAGACCCATATTCCTTAAACTTAAGGTAAAGGGTGGAATAGTGGGGACAATATCTTCTACATTAGTAACCCGCAAATGTTTGAGCAGTTTGCGCTGCTCTAGTTCCTGTGACCAGATATCAAATTATTGGTTAACTTCATATAGATATTTGGTTTTCTATGTATTTTTGTAATTTGCTCACCTTGTGCGCAGCTCTAAAATCTGTTCCGCCAACAAAAGGCGACTCAAAAGAATAAAGATTAATTGGTTTCGGGACCCAATTTTTAGATGATCCCGCAAGTTTGAAAGAAATTAAGGTCGCTAATGCAGCTCCAAGACTGTGTCCTGTTACGAAAAGCTCGTAATTCGGTTCCATTACATCCTCTAAATCACTCATGATTTGATCGAAACGTTGGATATTGGCTTCTTCGTTATCGAAAATGTAATCTAAAAAGGAAAGAAACAAACAAGCAAGCAAGCAAACAAAAGAATTTGTTAAAATTGAATGCTTGTCCCTACAAGCGAATATAATGCATCGTAATTGACATTCTCACCGTAAAATCCATTGTGAACGAAAATTTTGTCGTCTATTCCGTTGTTTTTGTCATTCTTTAGCACAGAAGGAGTCTTCATTTCAACAAACCTAGATTGTAAGTTCCTTGCCCAATCACGTGTTCCTTTCGCTACAGTTCCACGAAAAGCCAGTACAATTCTCTTCTCTTCCCTGTAAATGTATAAATGAGTGAATTGCTTCTTGGCAAAAACATAACAAAGCTAATTTTTGTTAGTAGACTCACACATTTTTAAAAATGGCATAAACACAATGCTTTGATTGCTTAACACTATTGAATGTTTGCAGGAATAAGGTATTGTATGATGTCTTTCTTTCCTGTCCTTCAATATTTTCGAAGATATCATCGTCAATATGTTCAACAAAGGAATTCACGTCGATTCCTTTATCTTTCGCATCTTTGATTGCTCGGACCATCCTCATAAGTGGATAACCCTTTCCTGATCGCAGGTTTCGTGCATCAAATCTGTGGTCTTGAAAATTCTGCTGAAAGATTTCTGCGTCGTCCATGATAGAGAGAAGCTGATTTTCACGTGCCTTTTTTAGCATAGCAGCAAAAGTGTACATGATTCTGGATGCTGAAAAGAGAAACAATTAATTTCAGAAGTTGAAAACAATAAGAGCAATGAAAGTGGTAAGTTTCTTACCTCCCAGCAAAAACGATGAATCTTCAAAAACTGACATGGCTTCACAAGGACGAACGAGTTCGACAAGTTGAATTCAAAGTAAAGCGGAAGAATCAGACACAAGCAATAATTATGATAAAAATAATAGTGAAAGGTTTTTTTTTCACTAAAGCGTTAAGATTATAGCTGTGTTTTGTCGGATCTGCATGTGAGCAGATACCGAATACGGAGGATATATATGATTGGTTTGTGGTATTATTCATTATGAGTCAATTACATATATTTTACTCTAAGTTATCCAATTTGAATAGATAAAAAAGATATTTGACATTGTGATTCTCAAAGATTAAATAGAGAATAAATTCTAAATGAATATCAAGTGTCTTACCTGCAAAGGTCGTTTCAAAGCGGTAAAACAAAAAGATAAAAGAGCTGAAGTAGTATAAAACCAATTAGTGAGCTTATTTAATCTAAATCATGTATATAAAATGTACCCAGAACTTGATATATAAAAGAAAAGTTCATCTGAAATAAGGTGTGTCACCTTTTCCCATATTTTCGATGATGGATGTTTTGGATTCTTTTGGATTCTTTTGGATTCTTTTGGATTCTTTTGGATTCTTTTGGATTCTTTTGGATTTTTGTTTTTTTTTTTAAGTTGGGATGCTACCTGTTGACGAGCGCTATGCGCAGTTCT
>Ga0209092_10002544_pt1 | contig 16694 bp, 14 predicted proteins | sample FraStrMetagenome_FD_187446 | JGI IMG/M metagenome (GOLD analysis project Ga0209092, IMG submission 187446) | Marine eukaryotic phytoplankton communities from Arctic Ocean - Fram Strait ARC3M Metagenome (SPAdes) (version 2) | ecosystem: Environmental > Aquatic > Marine > Oceanic | place: Fram...
GGGGGGGGGGGGGGGGGGGGGAGGGAATAATAATGAAATGCCCATTTATCTTCTAAATATAAGAGAGTTTAGGCTTAAGAAGTTGTGAATAACCGTAATTTCATCCGAACTTGAGTATTGTTTGACTTTTTGTCTATTCCTGTGGTTGAAGAGCCTTCGGAAAGATTGCAGAAGTATCATTTCCAAAACAAACACGTTTGAATGGATAAAGAGAAGCATACCAAAATCCATTATAAATACCTTTATATGTCGTTTTATTTTTAGTGCAAACGCAAGAAAATCTGACCAAACTGGTTTCTATCTTAAGCGATGTCGATGACTTTATCACTAGTAAACGCACCTTATCCTTTACATGGTTGGCCAAAGCCCTTTTAAAACCTAGAACGTTTAACTCTACAAATGAATTATCATTAACTTTGACAGAACATAAATATTTTTCTTTTAATCTTCCAAGACAGTATATCGTACGGAACCGTTGAACACTCTTGGAGCATAATCCCCATCTTCTTGGAAAGGATACGCTTTACCAGTCCCCTCGAGCAAGTATAGATCGTCATTGCTCGCAAAAACATCACCAACGGCGTTTCCACCACTATAACGCATCGCGGGGTTCGTAGCAGTTACATATATTGCCATTCTAGTCGATTTTTCGATTACAAAGGGATCAAAGGTACCGACAGGAATCGATGTACGACGATGTTGAGGCTGAACGTTTGTACTTCCTATTAAACTCCACGCGGCGGCCGTATCAGTATAGCCCTCATGCGTGCCTTTACGTATAAATACTTTAATGTGTTCAGTATCGAGAGCAGAGACTAAATGTAAATCGAAATCGTATATTTGAATATCGCGTTTCGCAACTATATCGAACATGATTCCAGCTTGACCTGATAAAATTTCGCAATTTTTGGAGAAACATTAATTAGTGATGCAAACAAAATTTAGATTAAAACTTGAACTTACCGCTTCCACCGAGGAAGGTCGTTACTAATTCGCGATTCAAAGTTGGATTGATATGACCGCTGACTTTGTAAAAAAACGCACCATTCCATGCGCGAGGAACGTATTTCTCACCGAACGGATATTCAATTCCAGTACCGTCATAAATCGCAATATCTGGATTCTAATGTTCAACAATTTATAATTAATAATCTATTCGTGAACTTTTCTATCAAAAATCTTGACTTACCTGAAATGTTATGTGACTCAAACTCTCGCCCATACCATAACGCAACACAGGCGAATTGGCGGTAATATAAAATGCCTGTCGTGAATGCTTTTCTAAAAGAATTGGTTCAAAACTACCAGGTGGCAAGCTAACGCGAAAACCAGGTGCATACAGATCTACGTAAGCAATGTGCGTCCAATGCCGTGAATCATGTTCATAACCGATGTGTGACCCTTCCTTGGTCCATATTTCAATTGCTTCTTGATCTTCCGAAACTAGGTGTATATCGAGATTGTATATGGTAACGGGATTTTTCGTGACGATATCGAACATGATTCCTGATTGGCCTTTTAGAATTTTAATTGGATAAAATGACGGAATGAGCTGCTTTTGATTTGTTTAATCAGCGCAAAAAAGACTTACCACTACCACCATCGAAATTCGTCGCAATCTCGCGATTGTGGGGCAAACTGTATATGACGGCACCGTTAAATTTTCGCGGTTCAAAATAACTGCCAAATAGATACTCATTTCCACTAAAATGTGTTTTTCATAAAGAAAAGAATAGAAATTACTCCTATGTCAACATAAAATTCATTACTTCGAGTGATAGATTATACACGCACCATCCTTCCAAAATGGCTAAATCGCTGTTGCTTGCCGCTATCGCTCCAACGTCAGATCCCGAAGAATATACCATCACTGGCTCTTCAAATGTTATATAAAATCCACGTTTATCTCCAGCATTCATACCCAAAGGCATGAAGGCATAGGTAGGAAGCGGCGTTGGTATTCCTTCTCCATTGCAAGTCAATTGTAAATCGGACAATAAGCTCCACGAGTCGGGTTCTTTTTGGTGTGTGCGGTAGCTGTCTTTTTTAGTAAAAAGCATGAGGTGTTGAGTCGTGTTGGTATCGGATGCGCAGTTTATCTGAAAGGATTCTAATACAAGGGATTTCGTTGCTGCAACGTCAAACATAACACCAGCTTGACCTTTCGTTTTAAAACAATTATTGTGAGTTCTAAGAATCAAATTTTGATTTTGAGACATAAAGTACAACTTGCACTTACCACTTCCTCCAGTAAAGGTTGTGCTCAAATGACTCTCACTTTTCGTGTACTTGAGTGACCCATTCCATACCCGATTGAAAAAGGTAGCACCGAATGGGTAAACATTACCAACACCCTCCAATATTTGCAAATCACCATTATGCGCAAAGATATTGCCGGCCGTACCACTCCCACCGGAATAACGCATTTCTGGATTTTGAATAGTGACGTACCAGGCCTTCGTCATACCAGCATAGATTTCTACAGGAGAAAAGGTATTTGTAGGAACCTCCGTAGGAATTCCTACACCCATTCCCTCAATCGAAGTAGACGCGATCAAATTCCAGTGCATTGGATTTTGTTCGCTGCCCTCATAGGTCCCATCGCGAATGTATAATTCTAAGTTTTGTGTACCCTCTACGATGTGAATGTTCATAGAGTGTATCGTAACATCTTTCAATGCTACAACGTCGAACATATTCCCGCCTTGACCACTCGAATCGACATAAGTTGTTTCTAGTGAATTCATACCATTGTCATCAGCATTGGGTTGTGGCACCGGGGCTGGGTCTACAACAGGTACGGGAGTTGGTACAACGACTTGAGCGCTAGGAGGAGGAGTCGAATCCGCACTTTCACTGCTAACCGCACCTCCCACATCATCCTCACCTTCCCCCTCCTCTGAAGAGGACTCTGCTAAGTACTTTATAACACCATTCCATAAACGTGGGTTAAACGTATAGGCAAACGGATAAGCCTTGCCCACTCCAAGCAGTATCTGCAAATGAACGTTAGACGCATACACATCATTCAACACCATATCCTGAACAAACGTATAGGCCATTTTACTACGATTGACCGTCACATAAAACCCTACCGTATCACCCGCATGCACATGCACTGAACTTAGACACCCCGACGGCAACGGTGTACGTTGCTCAAACCCTTGACCTTGAACAGTACCAATGCAAAGCTGCGTCCAGGCATGCGCATCACTCTCATGCCCCACAAAACTCGACAATAACCCAAACACCTCCACAACTTCCTCCTCCTCTAAAATATGAATATCCATATCCACAATCGTCAAATCTTGAAAGGCATACACATCGAACATGTTACCACATTGACCACTTCCACCTGCAAAGGTCGTTTCAATTTCATTCATTAATGCTTGACTGGCACTGTGACCTACACCTCTTGGATCGATGGATATTTCTTCTGGAACGTACGTATGCTGGTGCTGATGCTGGTGATGATGCTGCAGCCTGCGGTTGTCATAGGCAGGTTTTTGCACGAGCATGCCACGATAGGGATCATCGAGACCTTCCAATGGGATGCGTGTAATTTCCTGTGAGGTTACTGTATGAAGTAACAGCAGTGCCTGCAGTGCGGGTTGTAGGTATGGCGTCATGGTTATGGTTATGGTTGCCTCTTGTTGGTTGGGTGTTTTGAAACAGAGGATGTTCCTTATACATGTATACTCTCAAATAATAATAAATGTGATGGTATAGAATTTGAAAATATAAAATTGTATGTGTGTGTGTGCGGTATAAATATTTTTTGACGGTTGAAACAGGAAACAGTTGATATATGGTTGGATTGGATGGATGCAGGTGATGTGTGTGTGTATGTGTTTGTATGTGTGGGAGAAAAATGTTAAGAGTGTTCTCCCTCTTGCGGGTGTCCGTTAATAATGTTTACCATGTGTAAGTGATAATTTAGCTCATTGTGTACAGTTGTATTTATATTATTTATCGAATGTTTGTGTAAAATTCGCTTGTCACCATCCGAACCGGATCCCGAACCCATGAAAGTCGAATATTACGGAGTTTCCTCTAGCTTTCTTTTTCTCTCTCTCTCTCTCTCTCTCTATTGAGAGAGAAGAAAAATATCACCAACGAACTTTTTTCGTCGTGTAGAACTTCAATTTCATTACAATTGCCATTTTCAATTTGCAAATTGGAGAAATGATTGTGATTCCTTTGTTCGAAGGTTTGAGAGTGGACTCGGACAATACGTGTAAATTGCCTTCGTAATTAAAGGTAGTTATTCGAAGCAAACAATAAACAAGTAAAAAAAATCCGTTCATTGCAACTACTTCTCTTGATTCTCATCTCCCCAACGAATTATTTTTAAAACGAAGTAGTTGCAATGAATGGAAATATATATGAGCTTCATTGGATTTTAAAGAGCTATGTGACCGGAAACGAGATATATTGTAGTTCGATTTCCTTCAAATCTACACTTGACTTTGTTGACTGAACAACGTAATTGATGCGCCTCAATTGGTTTTCTAGACAGATGAATTCTTTCTGTATGGGAATGAAAAGCCTCTGCAATCTCTTGAGCAACGCTTAGATTAACTGACTCTCCAACCATAAGCGATGGAGGAAAAACAAGAAACACCACCACTACCATCGCTATTATTTATATCGATCCACAATATTTCTTCATCACCCCTTTATGCTCAAAGTGCGTTCCCTCTATTGCTTCGACGTTATTCCAATATGGGTAGAATCGAATTCAAAGCGTTCGTCAATATCTTTTCAAGGGCCAAGCCAATGAGGATATAATGATTATACGAATCGGGACTTGGCCAGTAAAATACGACAAGTCTTGTGTCTTTACGACTACATATTGTTAATTTGAACATAATGTTGAACAGTTACCATGAATATTGTAAAGTTAGTTACTGAAATTGCTGCTACTTTCATTAAAAGAATTATCGAATATGCTTTCTTCTGATGAATCCATTCCGTTATTGTTATGCAAATCACACTTATTGAATAGAGTTATTATATTCAACAACTTATATTCAACAGAATGATCGCCTGCACAACTTCCGAACAGAGTTTGAAGACATGACGACATATGAATTGTATCATCAGTTGCGGTGACTATTAAATAGAGTCTAAGGAGTATTTTACGAATATCACTACCATCTTTTTTCTCATATGTTTCAATGAACTTGCTAATGAGAAATTCGTCAATAGTATTGTCATCATATTTCACGAGGATATGCTTTAATATAATTCCACTTATAGTTTCTAATTCAGTGTATGATGACGCGTCGTTACTCAATCCGGCAATAAGACCTTTAGTCGATGCGTTGAAAACTGCGCAATCATCAGATTTATAAACAACATCAAATGGAAGCAGGTCAGTGTAAGACATCACAAATAGACCTCGTAGATACACCGTCGTCAGTAATTCGACTGCCTCAACATTTTCACATAAAAAAGCGATATGAAGAGGTAAATTACCATCATAGTCTTGCAAGCGGGCAGCCTCTGGAGCCAATTTTAATATTTTCGTAATTAAGTATCGTGGCAATGAGTATCTTACTGCGCAATGAAGAGGGTGGCAACAAGATCAAAAACCATATTTCTGCATAATCGCTTGCTTAGCCATATGAGGATGGAACATCGATAACAATAGCTCCACATCATTCCAGTGTAAATTTGGAGTATCAAACTTTTCCAAAACCATGTACGGTGACAAGCTAAAGGTCAAATATTTCTCATGTAGTTTTGCGAAGACATTATGTCGCTCCATTAGTTTATTCACATAATCTCGATTTACATTCTTCCTTGAATCATCCGCCTTACAAGAAATACATTTACTTAAGATATTGAAAGGTTCATTCGTTTTATCATCCAACTTACTTTCCAGACATACCAGTCCCAGGAAATGTACGCTGTCCAACGTATCCATTGAATCTCCATCCTTTGCATCAACGGCACCATTCTTTCTCAGAATGGAAGACAGCAGTACCACAATCTCTCTAATATCGTCGGCTGTAGTAATCCTTGCTACACCATCGATGCTGGTCGTGATAAACATATTTAGTGTAGACAAAATTAAATAGTAAAGGAGAAATATGAAGGGTCGATGATTGTAACTCTATACGAGCGTATGTATGATCGATTTCAATCAAATTGACATTTTTCGTGAGCTAGTTTCTCTATCAAGGATATTTAGAAAAAATTATAAACAATTATGAAACGAATACTTTTTATACTTATGGTGAAGTGTGCAAATTTTTACGCCTATCGGTAAAATGCAACTATCTTCAAAATCTCTCTTACTATGTTGTATTGGTGATCGTAAGCTTTGCAAGTACCGACATATCGCAATCCTGAGTACACTTAAAGGAGACGATGAAGTCTTTTCTCACCCGATGAATATCCTTCTTTTTTCTATTGGTTTTCGTTATACGATGGTACCATAATCTTTATATAGTTATGTAGAATTCGCTATTTCTCCACAAAGCGATTAAGACCAGAAGAGTCTTACGAATTGTTACTGACACTATCGAGCGGAACCATCTATAAAATCCGCACAACATTTTTTTGAATCACTAATTTATACCACTTTGTTAAAAATATCGAAGGGTTTTATTATTTTCCGAATCGAAATAGGCAGTAGAGTATTGCAAGAACTTCGCATAATCCTTCCCAGCTTCTTCATCTTGTACAATGCAAAAAAAAGAAAACCGCGGAAACTTCACAAATGATTTCGCCATATTGTCCTAAGACCAGACAAGACTAGGATTAGCCTTAGATCGATCAAAGCCTGTCATTTTTCAATGGAAAGAATTCAATGGAAAGAATGAAAGAAGCCGTATTAACATGTACACCAAATAATGCACGAACCGAACCTACGAGTATTTTTTTAATCTCTGTATACTTTTATTTTGTTAACTTCTACTCTTATGCCAGGTATATTGCGGGAGGATGAACCAGAACCAGAAAAACGTAAAAAATACGTAACATACGAGCAAACCCCAAAAACCTGTCTTGGAAACGTCAGACCTCTACGAAGAATTCATATCCAAATCAAAAGTCATTTAGGTCCACATAGTTCGCTTCAAGAATTATACCGTATGAAAAAAATACGTAAACCCATCTGTCTTGGATACGTCAGACCTTAGAAAAATCTTTTCTACCAATCAAATTTAGCAAAAATGATGACACACAGAAGGGTTTGTATCTCGGATTGAACTTTTCTCAACAATACTCTCTTTGGAATTTTGATGTGAATGAAAGAATATACTCTAGGAAGCAATTCTGATACTTATGTTATGATAAGATATCACATCTCCTAGCAACAGCATTCAAATCCGCAACAAAAGAGAGAAAAATGAGCATCGGAAGTGATCCAAACAATTCAAGCAGAGGCAGCAGCAGTGGAGGATATCGCGGTGATTGTTCCAGTGATTTTAGTAACAGCAACGACGGAGAGAGTCATTATAGCGATTCTCCTTCACGACAGCAACAACAACAGCAGCAGCAGCCGCACAATAGATCGGTCGTTCCTAATAACATCCGTAATCCAGGCAATGGTGATAATGGTGGTGATCCGAGAAGTGGCAGTGGAAATGGCAGTAGCAGTATCAGTTTAAGCAGTAACAGTGAACGACTGATTATGCAAGAAATTCACAATTCTATAACGAGTGGTGGTGGGACGTCTAATAATGCGTTTCGTCATCAATTACAGAGTGGAATCTCATCGTATTCTTGTAATACCTACGATGCTGTGGAACGATATCATACCAATTTGTATCGAAGTTATGAGGGGATGTTTGAAATGTGTCGAACGTATTACATTAACAATTTCAATTACAATCATAATGGTAATCACAGCAATCAAACGAATCATAAAATGAAGCAGGTTCGGATGGATGATCGACCTCGTACGATTACATTTCAAAGTCTTGGTCCGGCACCGAAATCTAATAATGATATTCAGGAAATGAGAAAAATTGAGAACGATCGTCGAGATGGCACCAACAATAATAACAACAACCGCAATACAAAGCCTTTTTCTTTTGCAAAGTCTTCATCCTCCTCTTCTGCAGAAGGAGGAAGAGATAGTGGAGAAGGAAATAATAGCAGTGGTTATACAACGCAGCCAACTACAACCACGACAAATAGCAATAGCACGAGTGTGAATAACAGCACTGCAAACTCCACCAAAAATAGCAACGATGAGAGTACATCGGAGAGCAACCATGGAATTCTTACTGGTATCAAATCAGAAACTGCAGCTTCAGTAAAAGCAGAAGGTGTGGATCAGCAGTCGTCGAGCAGCAACCATGTTAATCATTATTCAAGTCCTGCCATAAGTGCTTCGAGCTCGGAGGTTTCTTCTACTGCTGCGGAGGTAGTAGAGACACTTATTCTATCTAAAACTTTAAAACGGCGCTTGCAAAGTGCACAGCAGCCACCAGACTTGGCTCATAATCATGATAAAAAGCCTAGATTGTTGCCGTATAATAGTGCGGATGATTCTACTCTCACCGCAAGCAGCGGAGATAAGAAACAAAAACATAGGCAATCTTACAATAATAAACAGGCAGCTGCTGAAAGAGAAGTCATGGCGCAAGTTTATGAGCAACTAAGTCATCCCGATGATTTACTTGTTCCAGGTCAACCCGTTCAAATTGAAAATATGCTTGCCTTAACGAATTCCGTACGGTAAGCCCTTTACGTTGTTCTATATATCCAGGTATATCTTATCATTCTTTTTCTTTCCAAAAAACAAGATTAATTGTGCAATCAAGCTATCCCTTCATTATTGTACATTGTAATGCTGCCTATACTCGAATGTCCGGTATAGACTCCATTTATGCTATCGGTAAACCCCTGTCACAGATTATGGCTATGGATAGAGGGTCATCTGGGGCATCGTCTTCCTCCTGCTCCTCCCAACCTCGCCCACAACAACAAGACGTTGTCAAATCAACACTTACTGCCTTTCATCAGCTCGTTACGGATGGTGACTTGAGCCAAAAATATCCAGTCAATTTACTTGCTATATTCCGCCCTCCACCATCCTTGCGTCGGGGACAGCAATCTACATCGGATAGTGGCAGTGGGGAAGCTCGTAACTCGTACGATAATCAAGAAGGTGGTGGTGCTGCATCCAAAAATGCAAGTAATACTACCACTAACGACAATAGCGATAGTAGTCCATGTCCTGTACGGCTACAATGCACCTTGAGCGTGTATCCGGTAGTGCGCAATATCGCTCAGGGGGATGCATCCGTCTACAATGACTCTAATGAAGAATACGAGATCAACTCTAACGGGCCATCTGAGAGAATATTGCGTAAACCCAGTTCCCCATCTTCCGTAAGCTCTGATGTTGCAGTAAAGGATGCACCTATTATGAAACAGCAGTTGCATCTTAATCAGGAACAGCCACAGTCACTTCAACTTCTTACATATTACTGCCTTCAATTTGAAACTTTAGATGATCAAAACGAAAGTATGTTGCAATCATTTCATCCATCGCAAGCTATAAATAGCGAAGATATTCCCCATGATGCTCAAGTGAACGAGCAAGTAAAAGATGTTGTTGAAGTTCGAAACAGAATGGTACCCGAAATTAGAAATCCTGAGATAGAAAATGATGAGGTATCAAATTCAAATGCACCAACAATAACAATTGGATAATGTATATATTTAAACTTGATAGGATTTAGATAAAGGCACCAGGAGCCCTTCTTAATCTCCTAACTAGTTGTGACGTTCGCTTAATAGTATTCGTAGTGATTGCTATATAATCGAAACTTTATTTGTGTCATCATGTTTCCTTATTATTCGTAGTGATTGCTATATAATCAAAACTTTATTTGTGTCATCATGTTTCCTTATGGGTGTTCCCTTATTCTGAGTGGTTGGCATCAGCATTTCTAGCATATGCAGCCTGAGTAGCAGCTTATTTCGTCGAACAAAAACGTTAACTCTGACGAATCATCAATTCACTTTTTTTTTAAACTGTATGCTTTTATTTTATTAACTTCTACTCTTGTGTCTTAGTTCCCATACTTTCTTGGGTGTAATATAAGCACCTTCCTTTTGTTACCCGTAGAACATGCCAGAGTCATATCACCTATTTTTTTTAACATTTTGCCGCCATCTTTGCAAAAAGGAAAGAGTTATCGTTTGAATTCTAAACGGTTAAACACAAGCTAAATTGAATTGAATAATATAAAACCAACAAATATTGTCAAGTAATTACTATTGATATACTCAATAATTGTACGTGGTAGGTAATAAAGAAATATCCAAGTTAGATATATTTTTCTTCACCCAATACTTCCCTCTAGACTCGGACTCAATACTATGCATCATAAAATTTAGGTACGCTTTGATACATTCAACCAGGATTTTGGAAAGGCTAATAAAGGAAGAGTTGACGCTTGAGTTTTCCGTTGTTCCAATGTTACATATCAACACCTGTAATAATTCTTCAAATTCTTTTTCAATTTCATCGCAGCAATAATGGTCTTTCCAAAGAACTTTTAACCGAATGCTCTCAATATTGATTCTAGCTAATGTACTTATATCGTCTGCAGCCAATCGAGTTTTAGTCGCCTTCAACATCTTCTGAACATCTTGATAATCGTTACCGTTACTTATTTCAAGCCGCATTCTCGAGAACTTTATAACTAAGTCTACAGATCTTTTGTTGGAAAAGTAAACAAATGAGACAAATGAAACTTCCTTTTACCCCAAAGTAAAAAATAATGGGCGTACCCTTTTCCTTCGACAACGGCCTTTTCAAAATAATCATACGCCTCCTTAGATGCCCCTTTAAAAAATAAAGAAATTAGGGAAAACATCGAAACGGTACTATATATTTATATATATATATGTATATATATATATGTATATATATATAAATCAGTTCTTTACCTGTTCGTAGCAAGAAATGAACAAAATAATCATACATCGCAGAACTCATATCATCTATCTGCAAACAGTACTCCCTAATTTTTTTGTATATGATATCACAACCACCGGACGATGCAATTTCATTTTCCAAAAATGTAATGACCGTTATGAAGGAATCATCACAAATCTGTTAAACGTAAGTGGTAAGAGATTTTTATTTGGCAATATTGAACTGTCAAGCAACTTACCAAATTTTTGGACAAAAAAGATTCAACAATCTGTAAACTGAAATTGGCACCCGCAGATAGACTTTCGTATCGTGCATCAGCTTCCATAATCAACTTTAATCTGTCTGTATGATTTATGGCAAATTTTGCTTTGAACAAAGCTGCAGATGTTCTAGTAAATGATCAAAATTAAAGTCTGTAAGCTTTGAAGTAAATTTGTGAATGATGCCCATACTTACGGATCTTTAATATCTTCGTCGTCCAAGCTATCCCATGCAATTTTAAAGAATTCTTCCGTGCCAGGGAATTGCTATTTCAAAGATGGACATTGAGTCGTCGCTGAAAATTATCAAAAGAATGCTACTGTCAGATGCTTACCATCGCTAGTTTCACCATTTCTTCCCTAAGATGATTATTGTCGTGCAACTGGTCGAGCGCTTGTTTTAAAATTAATTTAGGGGCTGCACCCTTAATTAAGTTTCCAACACCATAATCAGCATCGTCGTCAGCCTCAATTTGCAAAATATCACGTCGTCCTCTTTAAATTAATACACAGGTAAGTAAACAATATATCTCAAGATATTTCAGACTAAATTCCTAACCTAAGCTTCGCCGCGTAATGCCATTCCAATTGAGCGTAGCCTACCCAAAGCGCAACGCTCTTCGGGTTAGTACGTAGTCCTCGCTGCATCAGTACTCTGTCATCAAACGAACGCATTATCATTAATCCAAAGCACCAACGGTGTTTTCAACCATTTTGATTTCCACATCCTTACCGTGCACTTTGAATGGAATTTCCCTTCTTTCCATGAAAATATTCTGCTGATGCCGCTTCGAGCCAGAGGCCGGCATTACGAGGATGAACCGTCAAGGCTTTGGCAAATATCTGAGGAATCGCGTGCGGACGATACTTCCTTGCAAACTCCGCTATAATAATGAAGCAAGTACATAAATAATGAACAACGTATCTATTCTGAACTCATTTTCTTCATCGAATAAAAAGTACGAACCATACTGTACAACTAGAGATATGTCCGACCTGAACTTAGTCACCATACGCGTAAAAATAAAGTTAATATTGTTCACCACATGCTGATCCCCACTGCCTTTCTTCAAAACGACATTCTTAGGCGTATTTCGAACAATTTTCGCCCATCGCAAGTTACGAAGCTTTTCCAAGCGTTCTTCATCCTGAATATAACGCAAAAAATCAGATTTACGTGCCTGCCGTCTCTTAAGAAGATATTCCGAGTCCCGACGACGAGCGACAATCATTTGAATCTCTTTCTTATTGAATATATTTCGTTCCAGATAATCCTGTAAATGAGGCACAAAATTGTCGAGAATTTCTTGAACGGAGTCTGCCATGATAATATTAAAAGATTACCGCTGCGGTTACACTACAATCTGAAGTCGATTGTAAACAGAATAGTTAGGAGAGGGGTTGACCATGAAGGATCCGATTTAGGTTTGCTTTAGAGAAAGGGGCAGCATCGATGTTAGGAGAGAGGTGTTTGTTCTTTTCAAATTTAAATGGCTGACATGATGCGAACTTTGAAGCATTTTTCAAATTTTTTCCAAAATTTTCATAATATGGTTCATTACAATTATTAGTATTTTAAATATATCAAAGTTAGGGTTTCAGATGATTGTGTTCCTTTCGTTCAGGGCATGAATTGATTCAATAACTACTGTTGCAAGAAATGGAAACCAAAGTATAATAATTGATAACATACAAAATCCTGTGGTGGGAAAGGTGCCCCTTTTTGTGTTGGACCAATCTCCGAAGAACGAAGATGTAGGTTTCTTCATGCTTGTTCGAATGAAGTTCGAGGAAAGATGATGTTTGTTTCTTGGATGTGTGCTAACTTAGGAATGAAATTGGATTTATGTAGGAAGTGGTGATCTGGCGCTGTAAAAAGTTACTATCCTTCGAGGTCGACGGAATCGCAGCGAAACATTGCCGAACATAAGATTCGTGCGTTGCAATGACAATGACGCTGAGAATTTGGAGTCAAACGAATGGATATTGAAGAGATTTTTTTTTCAAGTGTACCGGGTATACTTTTATTTTGTAAACATCTACACAGCTATCTACACTGAACCATTCACTGTCCGTTATAATTCCGCTGGATAACACATTTATGGAAATAGTATCGATAATCGATAATAGATTTCAGTGCTTATTGGGTTAATATGTACCTAAACCTTTGTGAACCCTCTCGTACGGAGTGCAGTTATATGGTAATTCCGAAAAATAAATCATCGAGAGTAAGAGAAAAATGAAATTATTACTCGAACTTATAAAGCTTCAATTTGTTTTTGGAAGAAGAAAAGATGATATCCTTCATGTTTTTATCTTTGCTCGTTTAATTTGATCCTTGTATCCATATAACTCAGTGAGTGTATTGTCATAAGCTGACGGAGGTCAGCTTTCAACTCTTGGCAAATCGATCCCCCCTCAATACTTTGGTACTTGACTGGAACGAACGATTGCCAAACGCCATGTGCTTTTGATGCAATGAACTTGTCTCATGGATCAGCCCTCTTAGAAAATAATTACCTTTTGTTGTCAAAACTTTTAAGTTCCAGTTCGTCGAATCAATTTGCAAATGTATGTAACCAGTGGCGTAAAATTTTGTTTGAACGTGTCAAGTAGACAGTTGGTTTTCTTAAAAGACATCGTTGAATTCGAAAATATATTCAGACGAAGATTGATGGCGGCGGCTTGAAAGGAGCTACGTAAACCAAGGATATGATTCCCCTGCAATACATAAGAAGCTTGAGTGATCGCGCCTATTTTTGAATATGATTAAAGTGCTGGTTCATAATGGGTATGTTTCCTATGTGGGAACCTTTGTCTACAAAATAATCTCCAAAATGTTACGTTGGAATTATGTTCGTGCTTTTCGTTGGAGTCGTTCGTTGAAGACGAAAACATCCCCCTGATCGATATTGCGCACTTCCGGATATATACTCAAGGTACTTTGTAGCCTTGCAGGGTATAGACTACTAACCTTATTACTATTTTTTTTGAACTGTATGCTATTATTATATTAAGTTCTACTCTTGTACTATTGATGGTTGCATGAATGGCAGTTTTTCATGCAGCACCACCATCTTCTTGATAATCGGACGAAGTATGCGCTTTTCCATTTCCGCTATCATAGCTAGATTGTCATCCCCAATGCAAGGATGGTGGAGGGCGGAATATAGTCAGCAAACTATTTGGAGAATATTGGCCCAAGCCATCCCGTAACGAGTTGGTGAAAGGCAGTGAATGCGAACTCAACGGTATCTTGTTTTGGTGTTCGAGGTTGGAAGGAACGAGAGGACGACAATTTCCGAGGCAGTCTTTTGCCCATGCTCATAACCCACGACTGGGGTTTACAAAAAGCCTAAATGGAGTTAATACCTTAAGTATGGTCAACATTAAAATATATAATATTGAAGGGATTGTTAGTATTTTGCAACAAGGTTAATACGGTTGCACAGTGAATCATCTTGTTTTCGATTTGTAAAGGAAAAATGATGAGAACATATAACTGGAGATATTGAACAATTTGGATTATGAAAAACGAAATGGAAGTAAAAATTTGTCGTTTGAATAAATTTGTAAATCCACGGTAGCAAGCAGCTAAGTCTCTTCTCATAATTTTCGTACAGATTTTTCATCCTTTTGATTCCACCAAACCTTACTGTTGCGCAATCCTTATTCTATGATTTATTACACATTCAATTTCTTGAAGTTAAATGTTCGAAGTACTGTGATCAAATCTTCAACCAGAATTTAGACGATTTCAAAAAAAATCGTTAAATTAAGGTGATTACTCAAATAAGTGCTTTATCATGCAACAAACGACTTTTCAAACACTTTGATTTTCATAACATCATTGCGCATTCTGGATGAAATTTCTTTTTCATGAAAATATTCAGCTGATGACGCTTCGAGCGATAGGCCGGCATTACAGGGATGAGCAGTCAAGGCTTTGGCGAGCGGGCGATATTCACGCTGTCAAAGACTTTGGTATATTTAATATGCTAGAATTACTTTCCTCCTCAGTGTCACTGTCGTCAATGTTTTCCCCAGCAACTCCAGACTCGTCATCGCATTCAGGTCTTTCGAGTGAGTTCTTGGTAAGAAATGATCTATCTCTCATGCCTTGTCGAAGTATCAGATTCCAGTAGTTTAAGAGGAGCGAGTGAAGAGAGGAGTAATAAAAGCCATTGAGGTTGAAGTAGGTGTTCAATGTATAAGGAGGTGAGTAACGGTTGGGTAGCATGGCAGAAGACATTCCAATAGCTGCGGTTTTCCGGTCAAGCCATTGCGTCATTTTTGCAAGTGGAAGATATCCTTTTATAAAATTTGGATTCTCGGAACCAAATATAATTTTTCTTATTGTTGGCAAAAAAGTAAAGTATGATATCCACGGCGACAGTCGAAATTCAGTCCTTGAGTACCCTTCTTTTAAACGCCATGAGACTGTAAATCCTGCTCTTTCGGAGAATGCGTTATTATATACTAATCGGACTCGCTTGATTTTTCCAACGCCATCACTGTAGTCTTTACTTTCAGATTTCATTTTACCGCGTTTAATCAGTTTCATAAATATTTTTGAAAGAAACGAAAGAAACCTGATAATACCGGAAAGTGCAAAAACAATTTCTTGAACAAAACGTATACATAAAAATCGCAATAGCTCAACACGAAAAGATACGTCGAGAAATCCCATCAAAGTCCACGGATCCGAAAAGACACCAATTCCACCTAGTACGTTAGGCAAATATGGACTAAGAAAGTAGAGTTTCAATAATGTTAATATATATAACATCAAAAAAGCAATAGAAAAACCGATCTCTCACCGTCGTTCGATGAAATCAAAGTTTGTTGCAAGAGGAACCTTACACATGAGCCCCGCAGAATTTCTCCAGATCAAACTCTTATACAGAGCAAAACTAAACCCTTTCCAATTATACTGCTCCTGAACTTTATACTTCCAATTATTCATTCTAGTCGAAACCTTCGAAGCTTGTTTCACCGTCGACAAAGAACCATCCACTAAAACATCCCCATGTACCTCCCCCTCCCCCTCCTCCTCCTCCACCATCACATCCTTTAACTTAATACTACGCAACCATCGACGTTTACGAAACTCATAAACATCATCATAATTTCTTCGTTCGTTGTAATATTCCCAACCATATTTATTCTCATCATTTGCATTTGCATTGGCATTTGAATTCCCATGGATATTCTGCTGCAATTCCACCGGACTACCATTACTACCACCATTACTACCACCAGCAGCAGCAGCACTATGAGCCACAATCTTCCAATCACTGTCCCATTCAAATCCTTCTGGACACGTGACAGATTGCAGCAACGATTTGGTATTCGTTATATTATTATTACTACTACTACTACTACTACTACTACTGCTACGAACAGCATTGAAATCATCCTTGGCATCCAACGACATAGTAGCAGTAGCAGCAGCATCAGCATCATCTTTCATGATGGAAGGAGGCACGACAATGTTCCATCGTTTGGTGTGATTGGAATAA
>Ga0209092_10002545_pt1 | contig 16694 bp, 16 predicted proteins | sample FraStrMetagenome_FD_187446 | JGI IMG/M metagenome (GOLD analysis project Ga0209092, IMG submission 187446) | Marine eukaryotic phytoplankton communities from Arctic Ocean - Fram Strait ARC3M Metagenome (SPAdes) (version 2) | ecosystem: Environmental > Aquatic > Marine > Oceanic | place: Fram...
ATCTTGTATCCTTTATATCTTTTCCATTGCAAGTTTTTAAAATTCGACTAATTTAGATAGATAACTTTTTCTCGATGTGTTGTTTTAAGTCGATGTCATTTTTCCTCACCACTACAATCCATTACTTCATCTCGATCGGAAATCGTATAATGTGATGAGGGTGCAGATCTAAGATCTTTCCCAACATGTGTTCTTTCATTGTAGCTGATGGTAAACGGTGTTTGGTGGCGCTTTCTTACTACAATTCCTCCCATAAATCCTGTACTGTCTTACACTTCTAAAGCGAGATGCATAAAACAATACATCGAAAATATGGAAGAAATGGAAGACTACCAATACCTGAATGTGACTACAACGCCTCCTCACGTTGTTGATAAAGAAAAATTGCTGGTACATGACCAACCAAGAAAAGTAACTTGTAAGAAAAAAGGATAGAACATTCATTTTTATGTAGCATATTACACTAAGTGTACAACTTTAAACTATTGCACATATCGTCTACAAAACCTGCCGTTCCATTCGTAACTTCTCAGAAAGATCCAATGATACACGCTTGCATAGCCTTAATGTCATATTTATATGCCGCTGCCCAACAATTACTCTATTCTCTTCCGTCTCAAATATCTGCAATGCACCCATGTAGCACTTAACTGCATCCTCAAGCTTCCCTTGTCGGACATAAACCCTCCCCATGTTCACCAATATCCTGCCTACGTCTACATGATCATTACCAAGGCGATTTCTTGCCATGCTTGATGCCTTCTCAAAATACTCAACCGCCTTGTCTAACCGATCCCGATTGCGATACATCGCTGCGATGTGCAGTAACATACAGTTAACTTCAGGACACCTCCACGGATCAATCGCCTTCGCCGACGCAATCGACAGTCCTTCGAAAAGAGCCTTAGCCACAGTGTCCCCCTCATGCACTCCATACCTATCTTCAGCATGTTCTCCTTCCTCGTCATCCTCTAGATAATCACCAGAAGAAACGGAAGACATAGTATCTTCGTCTGTCATTGAGCTGTCAGTGTCTACTGTAATATCAAGAACCTTGTCTTCATCCTCCGTACCAAGGTTCTTGCAGCCAGTTGAAGGAACACAGCCGGTAGAGGCGTGGTGTGTGCTCACGAAAGACCAAGGGTTTACTTTTACAGTCATAACATTCATTCTATCTTTAGTACTGTTAGATCGTATTATTCTTGTATTGTGAAAATATATGTGTTTTATTATAATCCTTGATATGACACTGAGTAATCATCTGAGGTGTGCCATGTTCTTGCCTGACTCTTTCGTCTTTCCGCGACTGACTCTTTTCCGGTTCTCATCTTGTATCTTTTATATCTTTTCCATTGCAAGTTTTTAAAATTCGACTAATTTAGATAGATAACTTTTTAACTTTTATAACTTTAAAATGACGTATTGACCTAACTTGAAAATTCGATGTGTTGTTATTAGGATTTCACTTTTCCTAAACACTACAAACCATTACTTCATCTTAATCGGAAATCGAATATTATGATGAGGGTGCAGATCTAAGATCTTTCCCAACATGTATTCTTGCAGTGTAGCTCAGGTAGACGGTGTTTAGTGATGTGTTCGTTCCTTTTCTTTCATGCGTAGAGGTCAATAGACTGAAAGTACCAAACAGATTTATTAATTCTAGTGATATAATCTGGTGGAGGTGATACTTCAAATTGAAAAATATTCGTAGTGACTTTACGGGAAGATATATAATAACGAGTTCATGGCCAAAAAATTGTGAGATTTCTTTTGAAACATGCATTCAAGGTATTGGAATTCGAGAGATCTGGAAAGACATGCCAAATGCAATGAAATTGAACAAAATTAACTTTTTTTAGAAATTATATGTTTAATGAAAGCGCGATACTATGTTCACTGTCAGACGTCGTAACAAGATACAAAAACTACGTGTCCAGTTGTTCAGCTCTTAGCTTTTCAGAAAGATCCAATGACACTCGCTTGTAAATCCTTAGTGTCATGTCTATATGCCGGTTTCCAACTATTATTCTATTTTCTTCCGTTTCAAATATATTTAGAGCATCCATAAAACATTTAATTGCATCTTCGAGCTTCTCCTGTCGTACACGAACTCTTCCTATGTTCACTAAAATCCTACCTATGTCCACATGGTCCTTCCCAAGGCGATTCCTTGCCATACTCAATGCTTCTTCAAAGTATTCGACAGATTTCCCAAACTTATTACGATCACGATACATCGCTGCGATGTACAATAACATACAATTCACCTCTGCCGATAACTTTTGGTCAACCGCCTTTGCTGATGCAATTGACAATCCCTCAAAAAGGGCCTTCGCTATGGTGTCTCCCTGATGCGCTTCGTAATCCTCATCAATCTGTTCTTCTACCTCTATATCCTCTTCATAATCTTCAGCTGTAGACGATGAAGCGCTGTCACCGTCTGTCATCGAGTCGTCAGTGTCGACTGTTACATCAAGTACCTTTTCGTCATTTTCAAGACTGAGCTTCACGCAATCCTTAGACTGAGGACTGACATGTTCTACTCTGACGGAAGATCTAACCGGATTTAGGGCACTAGCGACAATATTCATTATGTTAACTTCCTCGACTTGTCTTTTCACAAGTAAAAGCACTCCGTACTAAGTGACTCAATATATTTTTGTAACAATAACGATACAATTCTGTGAGTTGTATGAATTTTGCGTTTAGAAACTTTTTTTATGCTTCTCCGTATGTAAATAGTTACGAAAAAATTGAATGTTTTGTCTTGTTAATACAAAATTCGGAATTTATATAAGAACATATGCAATATGATGACATTAGATTCTGCGATATATATTTGCGAACTTTCAAGGGCTAATTTCGGAAGTTTCTCAAACGATTTTTTGTCAACATAGTGCAGATAAAAACACCATCACGAAACAACGACCGACAACACGATAACAAAAACACAATCACAACCGATTCCAGTTTGAAATTGTAGCTCGGATCTACTGCTGCACCTAAACCCAACAATGAGACAAGACAAGTTAGCAAAATATATGTTCATAACAGGTGGGGTTCTCGTCCTTCCCTTCTTATGGATCGCTAATACCGTATATTACTACGAAGAGGAGCAACGGAAACGAAAACTGAGTGAACAGCAGGAAACGGACGGGGACGGAGAGGTTACGGATAATAATGTTCATAATCATGCACCGAATATGTTAGATAACTTTAATATATCGCAAACGATAGATTTAGATGATAGCGATAGCGAAGATGATGAAGACGATGGAGCAGTGGACGAAGTTGAATTTGCCAAGTGGCGCAAGTTTTCTGCAATTGGCAGTCTTGCGAGTATATGCGTGTTTCTTGCTTGGAACCTTATTTTTCATCTGCTTTCCTCGACTTCACGAGATGATGGTTCGGTTTTTGGTCCCGCGTGGTATTGGATGAGCGAAGATGAAGAATCACTGAGTAGTTGGTGACGAGACTTTGTACGTTAGAAGTGTTCATATGATGACGACTACTGATAAAGGTTTATAAATTTCGTTTTGTGTCAAAGGCGATTTAAATGTTCGTTAATATATAACATAACATTGTATAGATTGAGATAATACTCTTCGATTGTGAACGTGTATCGGGTTAACCGTTTTTTACTGACCATTATTTGATTTCGCTCGGCTTTTCCTATTCTCTGATACAACAATTTGAGAGGAAAACCTCTTTATCCTATCGCGAGATAGATCGCATTCATCGTCATCCAACTCAATGTTCATACCATCGTCATTTAATGGATCGAAGGCTTTAATCACGTCTTCGTCGTCACCCATTGCAGAAATATTTATTCGTTGGTTGAATGGTCGATCCTCGAAGATCTCGCTACCATTCAACAAATCAAAGCTGTCAATCATTGAATTTCCGATTGTTTGGTCTTTGTTGTCGATATAATCTGCCATCAGCAAGGTTTCATCATCGTGGTCTTTGATTTTTATGATCATGTGTTGCAGCAAATCATCGAGAGACTCCAGTACTGCAACTATTGAAGAATCGGTCAATGTTATAGCTGACATTCCTATACTTTGTCGAGCATACTCTAACTTGCTCTGTAAATGTCTTACACCACCTTTGACATTAATAAATGTTGTATCCAACCTTTCGTGCTTCGCCTTTAAACTTTCCAATTCTTTAGAACTAAAAGTTGATACAAGTTGATGAGTTGATATAAGTGCCATTCACGGTATTTCAATGCTTACCTCGATTGAAGCTGATGCTCAAGTCGCTCGATCTCGGTTCGTCGTTGATTTTGTCCATGTGTATTGTATTTCACATCGTTGACAGCTTCTTTCAGACACTCGCGTTCACTTGTAAGTTTTTCAATTTTTTCTTGGTTTGTTTTAGTCAACTGAATAAGATTTTCAGATGTCTCTTCTTGTCCCGAAACTTTATAGATCACCTCGTTAACGTCACTCACTCCTGTTGCAGATTTAATTTTTCTAAAGGCAGCTTCATAGATGTCTATTTTTCTTTCGTTTTCTACAATAGTAGCTTCGTCCGCAGCTAAACATGCTTGATCAGTTACTGCATTCGACGCTGCAAGTTCGTCTTGAAGAATTTGTTTTTCAATAAGTTCCCTTCTCCTTGCTTCGCGTTTTGCTTGTCTATCAATCATCTGTTTGCGTACTTTCACCAATTGTTGTCGCTCTCGGAGTTCAGTATCTCTCTTTATCCGATTTGCTTCGTACTGATGCCTTTCTCTGTTGAGTTCTTGTAGAGCCAAGTCTCTTGCATGATTTGCATCACCTGATAGAAGTATTAATTCTTCACAATCTTTTTGTTTAGATTGGAGTGTAGTTTCAAGTGCCCGAAGTTGGTTGTCATAACTAACTCGTTCCTCCTTTAATCTTCGAACAATATGTTCGTAAGTTCGTTTTATGGTTTGAGCCTCGTTATATTTTATCATTGCTTTATCTAATCTATACAAATTTGAATGAGCAAATATTCAGTAAGAAATCCGTTCGCAGTGGCCTTGGTGGAAAAATGTATAGTCTCACCTATTTTCGAGCGTCCGTATTTGGCGTGATAATGGACTATCTTCGTGGTTTCTCTTATCGTCTTCCAAATTACATATACGAGCTTCATCCTTCAATTTATCTAATTTTAATTTGCATTTGTTCGATTGAACTCGCAGGGCATCGTATTCGGTGCGCATTCCTAACATCTCTTTTTGGAGATTTCCAAGCACATGGATATCAGCTTTGGATGACGATCCCTTCTTTTGCAACTTTGTAAGTTGACTCCGAAGTGCTTTATTTTCTTCACGTAATTCCCGTACTTCCTCCGTATTTGATGCTTTATTTGCTTCTAAAAATTCGAGATTCGCTCGTCGATCATGTTGGAGCAAACGCATTCTTTCTTTCAAGTCTTCTACTTGTTGGTCCATAATGGTCATATTTTCCCTTTGCGGGCCACGTTGAAGAACCGTCGACATGATCAAATTATCCTTGTGTTTGAGAAACTGAGAGTTGAAATTAAGTTTAATACAAAAAACTGAAATGCTATAAATTATTTTGCAGATCCGTGAGACCACTACAGCCCAACAAAACTTGATGCGCTATCCTATTGTGGAAAATTGAAGGTTACCCTTTCAATCGTGATGCAATTTTGTGCATCAAGATTTTTAGTCGTGATGAAACTCTTCTTACTCCAGTAAATATCTGGGAAAGGCCATAGCAGAAGTTGAATTTTTTGGGGTTGGAATCTATATTTGGCAACAACTTTGATTCTTCGATCGGATTGGCACCGAAATGAAATCTGAATTGGGTTTTGAAAATTCAGTCTTTGCGAATCACATCATCTGCAAGACATCTAATGCGTAAAAGAGACTCTCTGAAGAAAATCTATTCTGAGATTTTTGAGAAGACAAATGACTCGACGGACCGGAAACAATCCGCAAGCTCACGACGCGGAAGTCGTCGTCGAAGGAGTGCTTTTCGCAGCGATACATATTTAGATCATTGGGACATTAAACAACATGCAATCCAAATTCTTCACACGGACACAGCAGAGAAACAGTCGTTAGCTGATTTACGAGATCAAGCACGATGGCCTTTCTTCGAAAAAGCGTTGCACCCAAATGGAAAATTTCGCAGGTCTTTCGATTTTGTTACTGTGTTATGGGTGATGCTTATAGCCTTTACGATCCCTTTTGAGATTGGTTTTAGCTGGTATGTCATGCCACAATGGTACAAGATATTTTCAAAGCTCCTTGATGTGTGGTTTGCCCTAGATATAATTTTGAACTTCAGAACCGGATACATCCTACACGGTACGGTTGTTATGAATGAGCGAAAAATTTGTAGGTAAGAGAATTGCGCAATAGGATCATTGCCTACATTTGATTATTTTATCTAATCATTTTTCGATTCAGTCACTATTTTAGCACGTGGTTTGCTGTTGATTTACTGGGAACAGTTCCATTTGAGCTCTTATTGAACCCAAAAACTAGTTCTAGAAAGTCTTTGAAGTTAGTGAAATACTTCAAAATCCCCAAATTAATGCGCCTCTCTCGAGTTCTCAAATACGTTCACGTACACAAACAAGTCTATGATATATTTGAGGTTCTTGTTTTCGTTATGTCTTTCCTTCATTTCGGATCTTGCATTTGGGTACGAGTAGTGGACCCTTGCCCTGATGAATACAATGATTTTGGAGAGGATGATATTTGTTCGCAGAATCAAATATTACAGGCGTACTCGCAAATTCTTCATATGAGTGCAGTTATGATTTTGGGTATATCGAACTCTCATATTGTACTCGAGTCTGGAAAGTTCAGTGTTATGGTCAATGCTAGCTGTTCACTAGACAGTTGCACAAGGGTTTACTTTATGAGTACACTTTTCATGGTCTGCGGTCTCTTTCTTGTTGCGCTATTGATTGGTAAAATGAATGTATATATAATGGGGAGGATGCAAGGAAGTGCAGCATTTCAACAAAGAAGCGACAGAGTCAAACATGAAATGGAATATTATGCTATACCAGACGAGCTGCAAACACAGGTAAAAGCATTTTACAATTATGTCTGGGTCCACCAAAAGCAGTACGATGATCGAATTGCTCTGCTGAGTGATGATCAGATGTCGACAGATCTTCAACGAAAATTGGCTCTTCATCTATATAAAGACGTAGTTTCACACATATCCTTCTTTTCTGAAATCGATGATCTTATGTTAGGAGAAATCTGTTTGTCACTGCGAACGAAGATTTTTCTTCCAAAAGATATGATCTTATTCAAGGATGATGTTGGTCGTGAGTTATATATTATTTCGAAAGGAGTTGTCGAAGTCCTTCGTGATGATTTACCGCCAAGTAAGAGATATCTAAGCCCACCAATTTTACTTCGGAAGGGTTCATTCTTTGGTGAAATTGCCCTCATTATGGAGACGAGAAGAACATGCTCTGTCCAAGCGAGAACTGTTTGTGAGCTCAATGTCCTACATCAGGATACTTTTGATAACATTTTAAGAAATCATCCAAGCTTTGCAAGGCGCATGAACGAGCTAGTAGTTGTAAGGCAACTTGAATCATGTCTGGAGCGAGCAAAATACAAGGGGATCGACGTCAAGGTATCCAAAGAAGACATGAATAAAGCAATTGATCTGGTGGAGAAAAACATGACTGAGGGATTAATTAGACGATCAGTGACAGGAAACTTTCGTCAACAGGTCTTCGACAGACAAGTTAACAAGGTGGGAGACCTGAATAAAGAACGTCCACAACAAACCTCACATCTTAGAGATTTGCCGTCGACCTCTAATGATTGCAAGCGAAGTGCATCAGTTGCAGACATTTTTAACGAGATAACTGAGAGAAGCAAACATTTATCTGATGGTCAAAAAGGTACAATAAGTACATCAAGTGATGCCTGCATGACCAATGCAGAAGAAGAAGCAAACACTGATATTGAAGAAGGAGATCATATTGTGGAAGAATTCATTGCAGAAGGTCACTACGTGCCTGGTCAACAGGTGCCCATAGAGATGGTCAGGTCTTCAATTTTAAATGCCCCAGAAGAAGAGAGTACAGAACTTAAGGATAAAATTATTCGCACCATCTTACCTGTCGATGTTATTGAAGATCCGTTCATAAGCGGTATCGATGAGAGGCCAAAGTGTAAACTTAGTAAAAATGCAGATTTGCAGGACTAATACTTTTTCTCATAATCCATTGGTTTACAAAAATTGACAGAAGTAGAAATCTTCGATCTGTAACTGCAAAATTTAACAATGAAATCTTTTCATACATATGGAACCAATCCAAGATAGTTTTGGAGAGACACCAGTTCATTCCGCAATTGCTAGTGGTATACATGAAAAGGGCGTTTCAAACTTTCTTCAATTTTCGCGGAGAAGAGCATATATTGTGGACAATGATGGATATTGCCGCTCCAACAAATATCAAAATATTTATGTATTTCAAAAGATAACAGGATACATTTGCTCTTCAAGAGACAACATAATTTGTTCACCTCAGAGTTCCATCGTTGGAACATTATTGTTTGACACATTCATTGCTCAGTGGTCAATAATCTCTAGGATCTAAAGTAGAGGCCCTGACCTAAAAATAAAACCTCTCTCTTTCATTACGTGTATTTATTTACGTACTTCAATATTTACTATTACGTCAAGGCTCGCAGCGCGGGCGCGGGGAGTTGGTCATTAGTCGTGTGACCAAACGCATTTCGGGCGTACAACAAAATTAGTATCGGCACACATGAAAAATAGTCGGAGTCTATACCGTTGTGATTCGAGATTCGAGCCTGCCGTTGAAGTAAGTACACACATATCACAGAAAAAGGCGGGCTCAAACGCTACCCCTAATATGACAATGAACTTTAAATTTTTTATGGAATAAACAGATCCAGATTTAGGAATTTCCCTTTTTGTCAGGACAAACGACGCACATCAAATGTACGAAACGATCTCTTCTGACGACTTCTCACTCTGACTTTGTTTGTTTGTTGACTATTGGCCATCATCCATCATCCATCATCCATTCAGTGTGTCACCTTTCGTGCTGCTTCTCAATGTCAGTCGATACTTTGAACAATCCTGCTACTTCTGACAAGTAGAGTTTGAGCTCCTTTCAGACGACGAGACGAGGAAAGATTTGACGTATACCGACATCTTTTGAATTTTGTTAAGAATCTTTCAACATTTGATTGCTTTTATTTAAACCTTTTACATATCATCGAATTTTTTGAAACCATCAACATCATTGTTTCGAAATCCATTCATATTTTAAAGAATCATGCCATTTTGGTCATTCATTTTTGACAAACGAAAATCATCTTCCTCTCGAAAGGAGGCCCGCAAGCGATTGCTTTCGAAAAAGAAAAGCAGTAAAAAGAACGGTTATGATGAATTCTACGACCAGAGCTTGCTTACCCCTCTTGCCTCTACTTCACCCTCGACTTCTCGTGTGGATTTAACGATAGACACACAGGATGACAGCTTTGAAAATAGTTTCTATGGAGATTATCCGATTGTGGACTATTCCAGTGAAGAGGAATCGGTGTCGAGTTACCAGGAGAAATTAAAACGATATGGGGTGAATAGTCCACAGGATACGGCCACCTGTTTAAATAACTTGGGTGTGGTTTTGCAGAGTACTGGTTTAAAGGCAAGCGGTGGTCCAACGTATGGTTGCAGTAGCAACAGAGATTTGGGCTCTTTCTTGCGTCGGAGTACCAATGACGATGGCACAGAGCATGATCATGAATCATCCAAACGTATGAGCGCTAGCAAGTCGGTTGCTTCATCGACAAAGAGCGATGCCAGTAGTATAAATAGCAATGAAACCGCATCCGCTGCTTATCGCGCATCGCTGAAGATGAAGAAGAAGCAGTTTGGGAATTCACATCCGAGTATCGCCACAACGTTAAACAATCTTGCGAGTGTATTCTTTAGTGAGGGCAAGTTTCATCGGGCGTTAAAGTATTACAAAAAATCGTTGAAAATTATGATGAAGCATCTTGGCCCAGATGATATAAATGTAGCAACCATATGGAACAACATTGGTGATGTGCATCACGCGATGCAAGAGGACGAAGTGGCATTTCAAAGTTATAATCATGCTCTACAGATCCGTCGCGAATATTTAAGTGAAACTGATATACGTGTCGTGAGGCTAATTGAAAAGATAGATTTTATTAGTTGGAAGAAGAACGTGGCTGAATCGCACGAAAAAGGACAGTATTCAGAACATCGTCGAGCAAGATCTTTATCCCCTGACGGATTGTCTAACTTGCGTCAAGAGCTATCAAGCGATATAGCAAAAGTGGATGAAATGTGCGATGCTTTTTCAGGTGACATTGCGTTTCACGTCGAACTCATAAGCCGTAAAAGAGATCGACGATCAAATGAGTCATTAGGAAGAAGAAAGAAACAACGTTTCTAGTGGATACAGAGCATTTCGACGGATTTATATAAAACATTTTAAATTTGCGACTTCGAGTTATGCAAGTGAATGTGAGTTTAAAGTACACAAATGTAACATCTCTACTATTATATGGCTTAAATGTATATACGGAGTACATGTAGAAATATCTATCCAAATTTGTATCGAAAATCCAGACTACCGGTAGATGGGAGTTCAATTCCGTCGGAGCGACGACTTTTTCTAAATTATATTCTTATTTATATTAGACCTATTATTGATGGTATTATCATTTAGCACAACCAATTCTACAACTTCTTCACCACTCTCAGGGGTTGTGAATAAATGTTGCCCATCTCAAAGGATGGAACCGAATGTATCGGAAGACTATGATGCAACCATGTTTTTTCACAATGAACCCTCGTTTTTGAGAGATTCGGAACTCGGAACCTCCCGTAGAATATTCGGAGGAAATAGAATTAATGAGATTCGAATGCACAAACAAATGTACAGAAAATCACCTGGTAAAAATATTCGAATGTACCGGTAGTCACAAGTCGGCTACATGCATTTTTTGGAATAAAGGAATTTTTTGTAAAGTTTCCTTCAAGGATACATATATGAATGTGTCATAAGAAAAATAACATCCTGTTCGTATTTACATAATATTAAGATGCCTCATATAAGTCATAAGAACTCTCAAAAGGTACGTATTTCGAATAGATGTTCTCGTAAATCTTCAGCTGTTTCAACACTACCGGTATGTATTTTTTATACATGTTCCGGTATTAATACATGTACTTTATCTGTTAACATCTAAACTTCAACTAACTTTTTTCCAACTGTTATTCTTTTATGTCAGCACTTCAATGGAAAGTATTTCAACCAGACACAAAATCTATTCGATACAGAAGCGCGATGTGTCTCGAAAACAACCACAGGGAGATCCCAATCTCCGACTCAACTCACACTGGAGCTGAATCAAACATTGACAACCAGATGCAAGAGGCTACTTTATCCCTGCCTGAAGTTAGGCTTGAGCTTGAGGCCGTAAAAACGGGAAAAAAGAACCCATCAACTTTGACTGGGATAAGTCGAAGAAAACAAAACGTGTCACGGCCGGGATTTACTGCCAAGCGCAACATACGCTATTTCGTACAGCATAACTATCATGATATGTCCACTCTATCGTTTGATAGTTTACCATTCAAAAATCCCAATACCTTTCCCTACAAGCTTTATTCAATCCTCGGCGATGAAAGATATGCTGGCATTATTCGATGGCAACCACACGGCCGTGCGTTTCTCATTCTTAAGCCAAAAGACTTTGCGCGAGAAGTAATGCCCCATTTCTTCAAGCATTCAAAGTTTACAAGTTTTCAGAGACAACTTAATTTGTATGGCTTCGAACGCTTAACTCGTGGCTTTGATGCTGGTGCTTACTACAACGAATTATTTCTTTGTGGTCGTTTAGATTTGATTTCACATATGACGCGCATCAGAATCAAAGGAACTGGGTATAAGGCTGCAAGCAACCCAATAGATGAACCGGAATTCTATCAAATGCCATTTGTCAGGTTTCGGCGGACTGGACGTCATGCAGCAAGTAGTGTAGTGACTGACAGCTCTTCAACAGATGAATCCAAAGACACATCTTTATGTAGTGATGACTGGCATCAATTTGTTCAAGCTATGTTTGAAAACGATATTAACAGAGAAAAGATCATTGACGACTTTCAAAGGAGCGAAAATTATTGTATTCGAAACTCCTAGGCGACTTTGGTAAATAAAAAGTTGACAAGTGTTCAATCTAGCGAATTCATGAACATTTCGAAAATTTAATTTCACTTCGTGAAAGACATCAAGTAGTCTCAACGATGGAAAGAGAGTTGGTACCTCGCAATGTTATTCATTTTCTTGCTAGGCAGTCATTATAGTTATAATCTAATTTATTCACATTTTATCTTCCATTATGTCTTTACGTATCTGTGCCATAAAATCATTCATGTAGTGAATATTGTGTTGTGTTGCTAGCTGTATAAACAACGGCTCCTTCGCCTTGTATAAATGCCAAAGATAGGCTCTATCGTATTTCTGACAGGTCGTACAAGAACAATTTTTGTCTATTGGTACACCGAAAGATCGGGAATGCTTTGAACTCTTTATATGAAGTTTTCCTTCTCTAGTAAGGAAGGTGCCATGCCTTGCGATGCGAGTAGGATAACAAGAATCCATTGTATCAAATCCTTTCGCTACTGCACCCATAACTCCGGCTTCGTCCGCAATACCAAGCAGATGTCGAGGTTTTGATTTCCGATCATCGTCTTCGAACATCGGCATCATCCAAGCTAACAAATCCATTAACTCTTCGTGATTGGATCCAAGAGAACCACCAATAGCAAAACCATCAAAAGGTAGTGATGTAAGATACTCTACACTCTTCTTTCGAAGTTCTACATCAAGACCACCGTGTACAACACAGTACATTGCTTGTTTACGAGTATCTTTAAGATGCTCCTTTAAACTTCTTGTCTCCCATCGATGCGATAAAGCAACAGATTTCTCCAACCTCTCTCTATCAATATGAAAAGGCGGTAACTCATCCAGGGGGATGATAATATCTGATCCGTAAGCTTTCTGGGCCTGAACAGTTGTTTCGGGTGTCAATTTTATCTTTGACCCATCTCGATAAGATTGAAAAATCACACCTTCCTCCGTTACGTTTACAGGATTTTTAACCACTTTTCGATGTTTGTTTTTTCCATGGCTTTTCTTAAGCTCGCCCTTACTTGTCAATTCTTCGTGCACGCTACCATAGGCAAGAGAAAAAACTTGAAATCCTCCACTGTCCGTTATGAAGGGTCTATTCGCGTCTCGTTTAGTAAACGCGTGCAATCCACCGGCTGCTTCGATAATATCTGGCCCCGGATGTAATAATAAGTGATAGCTATTACAAAACACGAGTTGCTGGCTACTTCTATCAGCATCCTCAAAAGAAAGCCCTTTCAATGCTCCATTTGTAGCAACTGCCACAAATCCCGGTGTATCTATAATACCATGTGGAGTATATATTCGTCCAACTCGAGCGAGGCTACCGGGCTTCTTCGATTGATGAATAAGTTCATAACGAAAGAAATCTCTAGGTTCATAATGAATAGGATCAAAAGTTATTCCATTGTCATAATTTGTCCTTGCATCAAACACAGACGAGTCGCTTGTTGTCGCAGAACGAACGAGTTTTCTTTTTCCTTGACTTCTTACTTGATTGGTGATTCCAGTGAACGAAAGAGTTGGACGTGAAATCAACAACATTATCGCAACTATTGTAGATGTCAAGCAGAGCACTGAGAAATGGTGCACACTCATGGAAAGTTTGTCTTTGTGATTATCAACAGTTTTGACGTGGATAGCAGCGCAAACAGTGAATTTGACAACATCATACACGGGTTACTATTACTACTACTACTCCTGATCAATTGTGATGTTTTCGGCGCCACGATCACGATGAGTGGCTACGGCCTGCGGCGTACATTTTGTTCAAATACTTTGAAAATATAATAACATGACTTTGACTAAGTTAGAAAAAATGTTAACTTGGTCTCTGAAATCGTAAATCTTGCGCGCGGCGCTCATCATCCGTATTCTATTCCACCTATATTATTGATAGAGTTGCATTTCCAAATATCTTGTTCTTGATAAATCGTTTGGAGATTTACATGATTGTTATACAGAAATAATTTGAATGCACAACCATGCACTGCTACGCGAACTCGGGACATTGATGAGGTTGATCGCGAAAGCAAGTAATCCGCCTTTTATCTACCAACTTGAAATAGCTAAAATGAAGCTTAATCTTTGTGTCCGGATATTCCATCAAAGTAACGTTCGTACCTAATCGACGCATCCATGATCCCATTTGCTTGCCTCTATGCTTATTACATCGTACTTCCCCTACAATTACTATCGAACGATCTATAGGTTGTTGAGCCCAACCAAAGCAAGAATATTCATCTGCCTTTTCTCGAATTTTTTTCATTATTTCGTCACCATTACTCTCGTTTTGTAGCAAAATAGAGTAGCGAAATCCGTGAAATCGATCGGTCATCCTCCATCCTGGTGCTTGGCATGAGGTTTTATCCATCATGGCATACGCCAGGAAAAAGAAAAGAAGATTTGTAAACCTAGCTGACATTCTGATTTCTAATATTGGTTATGGAAAGACCTTAAATGAGTACAGAGCGGACGCAAACTACGTGTATGCATTTCGATAATCCACTTTTTTGAAATTCATACGCCGTCATCACCTACCACGAGGAGAAAGAGTAGATAACTCTTGACAACAGATTAGGATTTTTTTTGTTATTTTCCGCATAATGTAATTGTTACAAATAATCACGGTCCATTACATCAGGGAAAAATCTTATGTATTTTCTGTAAAGTGAGGTCTTATTCTTTACAATAGCATTCGAAATGTATAGCAAACCTCTCATGAACGCCCACGATTATGCGCTGTATCTGGGCAATCCAGTATCCAAAAACTTACTTCGAATCAATTTTCCGATGAGACTTGATCCTCTACATCCAAAATAAGTAAACAGTCCCGTCACCAAAACATTGCCGATCAAAAATGTTGTGATTAGAGAAAAAAATCGTCTGAGCTGAGGATACTTTTTAGTGCGGGGCATACGCTTTTCCACGTATCGAACGGCATCTCTATATGTTGGACAAAAGAAGAACGTTGCTGCTACTTGAAGAGGTAAAAGCAACGGTCCCGTTAAGTAAAATACTGACAGCGACCTACGAAAAAAACAGAGTAAATGCACATTGTCAATTTAAATTATTATAATCCACTTACGTCTGAGTTTTTAAGAACAAGTCCCATGATATATCTGATTCCGTAGGAGAAATTCCACAACGAAGACAGACCCCATGTCCATGCAATGATAATGGAGAAAGAGTGAGAAATATTCGTAACCATGGTGAAACTAAACCCAATAAAGGCAATAAGTTGGAGTAATTGTATCATAATACTTCGCTCCTCTTTCATTAGATCGTTTTTCAATAGTCCAAAGAGATTACGGGAAGGAATCTCTTCAAAATAATTATATAACATCGTTATCAGAACAGGAACGTTCTCAAAAAGTAACGTCTCCGTCGTATACGCAATATCTCCGATAGCTCTTTTTGTATAATCACCAAATTGGTAGTCATCATTCCCAGTTACTGTTCGAATTTGAGATTCTGCGGCTCCCTGTGATACAAAGAGAAAGTGATCTATTTATCTAAAGCTTTAACATCGATGGATCATTTCCCTTGAACTTACCAAAGCAACTTTTGTCACATTTTTCGTTATATCTCCTAGCTTGTAGTCTTCACTTTTTATCAACGTGCGAACAGAGGCCTGCTCGAATCAAGTGGAAACGATTTGAGCCTTATGTACTTGGATCAAATGAACAGGATATTCACTCACCTCCGTAACATTGACAGCCTTTTTTGTCAGGTCTCCGAAGCGATATGTTTCATCTCCTAGACCCACCGCACGAACTGCGCCTTCAAGATTTTTAACTACCCTCTGTTTCAACTTGTTTGTCCGTGAACCCAATACCTCATTTTTTCCATCGTCTTCGTCCATAGCTGCTTTCAAGCTGAATTTTGAATAGAGCTTTCGATGGCAACAGAAGCTAACAGGTATGAGGTTGAAAGCATGTGTACCAACTGAATCTAAAACCAGACCACACATCCACAGATGCATCACCAAGAAGAAAAGAAGGTACCCTTTCTTGACAATGCTTCTCATTGCTACTGTCTCACGCCGACATCGAAATGTTGTATACTTTTTATTTGTAATTTGACAGTCACTCACTCTGACCGACGATGAACCTAAACTATCACATTTCATATTTGTCTGCTGGATAATAGGCTTTTATTTGTCTGTTCTGCTTTTGTCTCTACCCCTTTTTCACACTGCTTTCTTCTCTTTTTTGAATGTGTTTTTTTTCTTTACATGTATGAGACTCCGGATCTTACGTTCGCGACTCATAGCTCATAGACGGAGATCTGTACATGTACACGAAACCGACGTTGACACGGTATCTTTTTAACGTCCTAACATAAATTAGCTTTGACACGCTCTGGTCCTTCCTTGGCTGCACTGCACTGCACGGCACGGCACGGCACTGCACCTGCTGACAGCTGACAGCAGCTCTACTCTCTCTCTCTCTCTAGCTAGAGAGAGAGCAGCAAGCAGCAAGCAAGCCTGGTGATGACTGACG
>Ga0209092_10002546_pt1 | contig 16694 bp, 9 predicted proteins | sample FraStrMetagenome_FD_187446 | JGI IMG/M metagenome (GOLD analysis project Ga0209092, IMG submission 187446) | Marine eukaryotic phytoplankton communities from Arctic Ocean - Fram Strait ARC3M Metagenome (SPAdes) (version 2) | ecosystem: Environmental > Aquatic > Marine > Oceanic | place: Fram...
GGATCATGCTTTGCACTCAAGAGGTAGAGAAAAATTCAATAACGATAGAATCAGAAATTTCGCATGAGTTCGCGACGTCTAATAATGAAGCACGGATGCAAAAGAACCTACCTGTATCTTTTTCCACCAATTCTAAATCAAGCAATAACATACCTATATGAAATGCGTTATCTAATTAAAAATTTAGATGTTCCAGCTTTAATAAATACTGCTATTCTTAGGACGTGATCGAATCAAGTAAGAATTTAGTAAGAATTTAGTAAGAATTTAGTAAGAATTAGTAAGTCAAGTGCATTACGTGTTATGATAGGCAATCGCACATCGACCGACGACCCATATGCACGAGCTGACAAGATTACCTTTTTTGTGTACATAATTAAATAAAAATTGTTGATATGTTTGAGGGTACGACTCTACGCACCCCGAGCCAATATACCGTACAAAATGTACGGTATCCCATACACTCTATAGTGTAAAAATTCTTAACGTAATCCTAACCATTACTTAATATTACTAGAGACCATAAGTAAATAATAAAAAGGAGGAGAAAAGAAATTCTTGCACCTCAAAACATAACTCTTCCAACGTGTAGCTCATTATCGAAACTATTGCGATCAATAAATAGCAGAATCAAATAGCAAAACGATGCCAAGGCTTATTGCACCAGACAAACAAAAATCCTCTCCAGCTTCGAAAGCAGGGCCGTATGTTATCGAAGCGCCGACCGATAATGATATCCTCCCAGGACGTGGTAAGCACGTCTACAGTCATAAGGGCAACAATTATTTTCTGTCTTTAGTCAAGAAATATGAGTTCAAAAATGTCAGCTGCCCAAAGGCTTTGAAACCAGTGTATGCAAAGGCAATTTATACATGTATTCGCAATCTTGAACCTCCGGGAAGATTTTTGAAGGCTGCTTCCGAAGACGAGAATGAAGAAACGTGGGTTGAAATGAGCCCAGAAGAAGCATTAACAAAAATACGTCAAGCGATGCGGGATAACACAATCCGTATCAAAAGAAAGAAAAAACACGTTGAGATCCAAGCACATTGTGGAATTCCTCTTGTTAACGCGATATCCCTTACACACCCAAATGCCAAGATCTCTCTCCTTAGCAAAACATGTAAATCAAGTTTTCACGGTAATGTTCACAGCGATGGCTCAATATCCACTATCCCTCGCAGATTACCTTTTCTTCGAAGTCCTCTTGAACAGATGGCAGCGCTTCCTATCTATGAAGCAGCGGCTTTAGAGGCCATCAGACGTCGCAACATGATGATTTATCCGAATCAACTGCAAGCTCTATATGTGGCCCGAAATAATCATCTAGCAAACCAACATCGACTGAAATCAAGTGCTACAATGCCGCACTATTATATGAACCGACACAATATGGAAACGGTGAAGAAATTTGCCACAGGCATCTAATTTTTGCAAGGCGAAAAAAAAAAGAATTTGCTAAATTTTAATTTGCTTTCAGATCATACATTAATTAATCATTGGAGGAACATTTTGAAAAAAATCTTGTTGATATAACTACATAAAACGATACATTATTATCTTTGTCAAAGGCATTTCAAATAATTGTTACTGTATATATTCGCTCAATTTTGTTGACATTGAGTTTGTATGATTCAATGCTATTTTTGCAATGTAATTTAGGAGATATCCAGAAAGTCAAAACAGAGATAATATGCAGCTTTCAAGTCATAATGTACAACAATGTTTCCGCCCAAAAATGGCCCGAACTCTAAAAAAAGGGCTGACGAGAAATTACACTTATTTAACCTTTCACAATTTTTTTATAAAGTTGAGTTGTTATATATTTAGATAATTTCCTTACAACGATTTTTTAGTTTGACAAGTGTGCGGATTATGGTTTTTTTCATTAATCGTAGTTTTTCATATACACATTGAATTACTTATGGTATCTGAATACTTACGGTCCTTCAACGTACGAAGGCCTTTAAATCAGTATAAACACATCGTATACAACAACTTATCAAATTAGCCATTAAATAGGAATAACAAATGATTATGGATGACAATTTGCGAAATTTACGTGACCAAGATATTAGATTTTTTATGGCTAAGATGACATATTTTAAAATTACTTAGTCCACTAGAGAACATCTTCAACTGACCCATGTAAGTTTAATTGAAAAATAATTTATATAGAGTTTACAGAAATACAGTTTGAAGCTTGAGAAAATGACTTATCAATGCTGTAAGTTAAAAGGAGAAGGGTACGCATTATACGATTCTGTAACAAATCATCTGCTGTTCTTATATTATCCGATTCCATGCAAGTTGACCATAAGTCTAGCTATTTTAGTTTTATCTAATTTTTTAATACGAAGGTGCTAAGAAAAAGAAATTCGTGGATTTCTCTTCTCTACCTTATTTCTTGCAGAGTCTTTGGAGCATCATGAGAGGTCTTCGAATGATACGTATATAGAGTGAAACAAGATTCCAAAAAAAGAAACGAAAAAGAGAACAGGTTTTTATTACTAATATGTTAACAAATTTCTTAATTGTTGATTCTTACTTTTCCTTCGATTAAATTTGTCATGAGGATTATGTGTATTACATTCGTTTCTTTTAAGTCTCTTTTTCATTATATAAGACGCGTCCCTTTATCAGTTCCCCGATTTTTCCAAGACTGCTTTTCATGGTCGTTCGACAGCTTAGTTTTTTTGTAATTTTTTGCAATTTGGTCTGGCATCTGGCATTTCAATGGTTTGATTTTTCCAATAATTTTTTAATACGAAATTTGACGTCATCCAGAAAAGAAAAACTCCATGTTGTGACACGGAACGTTTGTGGCATCCACTTCATACATCTTATTATCCTTTTCATCATGGTGTTTTATGCCACTGCCGAAGGAGTTGTATTTGAACCCTTCTCCACAGAAGGAACGAAATGTGCCCATGATAGTCAAAAAGCCCGTGATCGATTATCCAGAAAAATAGCCCTTCGTCGGGAAACAGAAGCCCACGAACGATTATTGAAACATCCTGATCCTCCTCCAGACGAAAATCCAAATATTCGGAATGTCCATACTCCCAATAGCCATCAGGAATTAGAAATTCGAGATATACAAGAACAGATGCAATCCTTAGGAGATCAACATGCCAAATTACGAAACGAATGGGACTACCAAAAATTCTTATCCGACAGCGCCAAGTATGCGAATAAAAAAGGCGATTCCAAAGCATTGCCAAGCAATTATGTCTATCCACCCTCCCCCGCGGACAATGCCGAAAAACGAGCTATCGTTCATCACACAGGGAGTCATTATCATATGGCAGGATCGAAACAATTTCAAAGAGGTGTTCGGGTCAAAGGTGTGATATCTCGTCATTCGAAACAGGGTGCTAAACTGCAGGCATCTAGATCGGCAAGACGAAATATGTTGAATGCTAGGGAAGATGCTAGAGGAGAGAGAGCTGTGGGTGGTGGAAATGGAAAGGGTGGTAAGCCTATGGGCAAAGCTAAAAAGAAGAAGAAACAAAAGAAACAAGTTGTAAAGTAATGAAAAAATAATAATAATAATAAAATAATAGATAGATATATATTCTTGTACAAATCCATAATTGTTACTAAGTTTCGATATACTTTATTTATATAGTCATTCCACATTCCATTTGAAAAGATGATAGCGTCCTTGAGGAAGAAAGGAAGAACGAAAAAAATTAATCTTTACTCTTTTTCTTTTTCTTCTTTTTTTCTTTCTTTTCTTTTTTCTTGGGTGTTTCTCCATTCGTATCATCCTCCGATTCTTTCTTCTCTTTTTTGGATTTTTTCTTCTCTGTGGATTTGGGGGATGCGTCTCCCATCGCCACATCCTCTCCGGTACTCCTATCCTTGGTAGGAGTCGTAGGAGACACGAGAGACGCTGGTTTCGCAGCGCCATCCACATATTTATACCCCTCCAAAAAATCGTTAGGTGTCTTATCATTGGCTTTCCCATGCTTATCTAATTTCCCTTCCTTGATCAATGATTTCTTCCTCTGTGCCATGGGACCCAAACCCCATCGTCTAGGATACACATCTCGTTCCATAATCACACGTTTTATTTTAGCCACCACTCCATGATCCACTGTGGCCATCACCGCCGTTGTCATTTGCGCTATCCCCACGGCGATCGCTTCTCCCTTGGTCGTCATCAATACAACTTCCGTGTTGATATCGATATCATCGGCAAACCGTAATAATCCCGGAATCATCAATTTGGCTCCGTAACAGATAGCATTAACGGCCGAATCTTTTACCACAATACGTTTGTAATTGGTCAACAATACTTCGAGGGGCATTACCACCCTACGGAGATATTTTTCATCTTTGGTGGTATCATAGACATGTTGCGCATCGAGGACATCGTGCAAGGTGACCATATTTTCATTTTCTCCCATGACTCCACTTCGAACACGTCGTAATTCCTGCATATGCCCTCCTGTCCCGACTAACAACCCTAAATGAACACACATCGTCCGAATGTACGTTCCAGCTTCACAACTCACCCAAAAAATACCTAAATTACGATCTTTATCATATTCAATCAATTTCGATTCATATATCGTACGTATCCTCAATTGTCGTTTGACGGCCGAAATCAGAGGTGGACGTTGAAACAAAGCACCTTTTAAGGTCTCAATCGCCCTATTCAGTTTCTTCGTATCCTCCAAGGCGGAATGGAGTCGTACCACACCAATATATTCCTTCCCCGCACTTTGCTGGGCTTTGACAAGTCGTGTCGCACGATCGATGCAGACGATTAAGCACCCTGTCACCTTAGGATCCAAGGTCCCCGAATGACCTGTTTTTTCCACTCGTAAAATGCGTTTCATCCAGGAGACGACTTCGTGGCTGGAGGGGTTGGCGGGTTTGTCAAGATTGATCACTCCGTAGCTTAAATGATCTTTCAGGGAGCGGGCGAGAGGAGAGGATCCACAGGGGATAGGTGTGTAATGAGATGTTCGGACATGTAGTTGATCGTAGTTTTTGAGTAAGAGTGGCCATTTCGAGGTGTCAATTTTGGGTGTGGAGGAGGATGGTTGGATCATATGAGGAGATGATGCGATATTTTGACTGCTTCCATCGGTGATTTTGCGCTTTTTCTTGGAGGATTTTTTAGCTAATCATTGTTTCCATTCCATTTTCGATTATGAATTTTGAGTATGTTGGTGGGAGATTGGATTGCAAAATATTGGAAAGGAAAACGACATTCTTCTTACCTGATTCTCCCATGGTCAATTCGTTTCGTTTCTGTTTCGTTTTGTTTTCCAATTCTTTAGTTTTGCACAATCCTCTACAAAGCTTGGCCACAAATCTTCGTTTTTTTTCGTATCGTCCGTACGGTAACTTCTTTGACAATTAATTCCTATTTTCATTTCATTGGGGGCCATCACTTTTTTTTCGTTTCCCAGCCGCCCGAAGGATTGTCACATAGGATTTTCAACGTATGTACACTCAGTAAAGAGAAGGAATCAAGATGTCGGCTTTCCTTTCCGATATAGATCTTACATTGGTCGTCGAGTGGTGAGGAGAGGCTCCTCAAGGTAGTACAATTCACACGTAGACAAAGTCTACACGTATTCATTAATTATTCCAGTGTTGGAGTTCGCATTATTTATTATATTATTGCTATGTTCGTTTGAAAATTGTATTCGCCGCATTGAGTCAAGTCAATGCCTAGGAGAATCAACATTTCTCCCTGTGGATCTATGGAGGTTCCAATCCTAGTCATGACGGAACGATAGTGATTTGTACGTGTGGCTTTCATTTGTTGTCCTTCGTCGTTTTTGGATCAAGTGGATAGGTATTAGAGTCGATTATTGATAATTGATATTGACGTCCTACTACACTTTTGGAAAGCATGGAACAAACACAAACATCATGAAAGGGCATTTGATTTCTTTCGTGGAAGGAATTCGAACTGAGTTTCATTCTGTATCACGAATGAATTCTCTAGCTCTTTGGAAAGGTCTAGCAAGATTGGATTGGAATCAATTCACAGTTTTTTATACATAATCCTGAAGGCAGAGACATTTTCATCTTCGTTAGTGTAATGTTAGGAAAGCTGATGAATTTACCACTATCACCCATTCCATACAAACATACATATTGATATTCACTCCGAAACAGATTTTTAGTTTCGAAGATTTCGACACAATAAGTTGGAATATGGGCAGATAGTGTTCTCGCGATGAGAGGAGTTGTTGTCTTGTTTAGTCACGTTGTCAAGGTTTGATCATTGGGTTTGATGTCATTTGCAGTGACAGTAGGAACAAATATGTGATCCCACCTTTGTCAGAGCAGACATTCCATGCTCGTGTTTTTCGGAGTTCGTTTCCAATGTTTTTTTTGTTTGTGCATTGACCCGGTGTACTATACTTGAAGATTGGGAATCATGGAAACGAAAATGGAGGCATGATCAAGGACGGTGATTGTGTGTGTGTTAGTTCTCCACTAGCAACTATCCTATGATTAGCCACAAACATTATATTGTGAGGTGGTTGGTATGTGAACTTGTAGGGGAATCGAGAAGTGTCTTGAATGGGACAGATATTCTACCGTCATCGAAATTGGATCATTTGCATTGACAAAGTGTCAGATATTTGCTGCAGGGTATATAGGATATGGATACAAAAAGATACTATGTAACTTGAATGGATGAAACGAGATACTTTTATCCTAACAACATTGAAATTGAGACTTTGTCTTGATGACCCTTCACTGTATCATCATCAGTGGAGGGGACACAAATTTGTATCTTTCATCTATCATGATATTTGATTCCAACTGAAATTTTCGGACTTCACCATCACCAAACATAAATAAGCATGTGTATTATAACAAAATGCATAATTTCAATTGAAAACGCGGTCTCATTGTGTAAAATCATCCTTTATATGTTAAGCTATCTTTGTGGCAACTTCTTGAAGCACGATAATACAAATAATGGTGTTAACAATGTCATCAGTTTTTTTCTCGGAATTCGCATGATTGATTGATTGATTGATTGATTGATGACTTGAATCTGTTCTTAAGTGACTTTCTGTTGGATATTATTTTTGACACCTTACGTATCTAGCAATTTGATGTAAGATATAGTCTTCGCAAATATTATACAAGAACATTTTATTTTTGTGTCAATTGTAATCCTCGAGTCTTCAAACATTCATCAAAATCACATACAAACCAATTAGAGTAGTTAGTATAAGTTGTGCTCATTTTTTTGGTGTCAAAGAAAAGACGAGCTATTAGTAATTAATTCGCAATCTTCTCAAGCGGGCAAACCGAAAGCTATTCTCAAAAACGTTTGCAAAGAATACCTGTCCACTCAATGATTATCATCACAACATCAAGGTTACATTACCATCTATAGGCCTTCCAATTGAAGATCACAAATTTCCAATGGCGAATCCACCAGCGCAGCAAGAAATCAGCTTTGCCACCAATGGGATTATACACCAATACTTTGGTGAAGCCGAAGGGCGGATTGCTTTTTCAAGCAATGGCGAAGATCTTGCCATGAGTTGGAACAAACAAATCGAAATTGTCAAAATGTCAAATCATAAAATTGACAAGACTATCCCAATGGAGGAGGAGATTAGATCAATATCGTATTCTCCTGACGGCGAATTTTTTGTCGCAGGAAGTGTGGATAAGAAACTATATTTCTATAATGCCACCACTTACGATAATAGGATAGAGATAGAAGTGACAAATGAGATAAGGATAATCTCATTTTCAAGGGATGCAAAATGGTTTTTTGTTGGTGGAAAGAACTTTTTTACGATTTTGAGAAAAGGCAGGAATACTAGGACCTATGAGGCATTTCACACCGAAACAGAAAATTACGGAATTAATGAAGATAATTCATTTGTATATAGATCATCATTTGCATCCAGCAATGATGATATCGTTGCGTTTAGTGTAGGTAAAGTCGCGTTTCGGTATGATATAAACAAGAAAACAGTGCTGGATAAATATGAACAAAATGGTAGAGTGAATGCAATCCAATTCTCCCCTTTTGACCAATTCTTAGCAATTGGAGGCCAAACTGGAGAACATAGTGGCTATTTTCGGGTTTATAATGTATTAACGTCATCGATGGTTTATAAACATGAACTTGATACCGAGGTTAAGAGCATTTGCTACTCTCAAGCATCTAAAATCATCATTGTTGGAACTAGGTATGGAGGTAGGAACGAAAATTTGCATTTTCATGACATCAATGTGGCAACAAAACAAATTCTATACAAAATTAGGATGCCCGCTGCTTATTCAATTATTAAACAATCTACAAATTCATCCAAGATAGCGATTGTGTGTGGTGATAGAACAATTATTTATGATACGAATCTTTTCAGTAGAACAATTGTCAATGAATTTAGTGAGGAAAACAATATTAGCACAATGGCATATTCTCCTAATGGAGATGAATTAGCGTATGGAACCAGCGATAAATTAATGGTATTAAATAATGGTATCTCAAAGATTGAAATGAATCTTGAAGAAGTTATTACAGCAATGGCATACTCGATAAATGGAGAGATGTTAGCTTGTGGGACAAATCAAGGTCATGTATACATATTCAAGAAGGATACACAAAATCCAATACAGCCTTATGATAAAAATAAATTGGTTGTGAATAGAGAGCTATTGGACAGAGAAAGAGAGATTGTTGCGATTAAATTTTCCAGCGATGGAAAGTTCCTTGCAATATCGGCAGGGGATGAGAAAGTGATTTTATACAGGCTCCCCGACTATGAAAGCATAAAGGTTTTTGAATGTGATTTTGAAGGTAGAAAAAGAGTTATGAGGTCAATTGACTTTTGCATAAAGGAAAATCAGATTGCTATGTCAGGTCAGGATGGTGCTATTGTCTTTATCCATAGTTTGATATATCATGACGAAGAACAGATTAAAAAAGATATAAACAGCGAAGAAAAGAAGGATTTTGCTTTGATTTATAGGCATCAACAAATGGAGATGGGATCTCTTTATGCTCTTGAATACTCACAAGATGAAAAGCTAATTGCTTATGGAGGTCGGAAAAGCAATATGGTATACGTTCGAAGGGCAGATACCCAAAAATTAGTTGGTAGGGTTGAAGTACTTGGAGGTATAGTATCACTAAGCTTTTCTCCAGATAGTAAAGTCTTGGCCATTGGGTCGAGTATAAATACTGTGATATTATTTCATGTGGAGGAAATGGATCTTCAAAATCCTGGCAATGGCAGTGATGATCAAGCTAATTTACCAACTTGGCAAAGGCGATTTTGTATGCCAATATATTTACCATCGAAAGCAAGAACTATTATGTTCTCTCCCAATATCCAGCAACAACAAAATAATACCGACGAGCATTTTTATTATTTGTCTCTAATACTGAAAAAGACAATAAGAACAATTAGAGTTCACAAATACACTGCAGCTCAACCTCATGAGTTGATCAAATCTTGCACAAATCAGGAGATTATTACATTTAACAAAGATAAAAAGATTTCTCTGTACACACGTGATGAAGATGAAAATGGAACAATGCTGCTTGAACATGCAGGGATACAGGAACAGTATGGTCTAATCGCCGAAATGATGAAATGTGATGATTTTATTGCATCTTCGGCAAGGACAGCAATACCTGGATATGAAGGAAGCGTATTGACAAAAATGGCAGATAAATATATGCTTGATGATCTCTCAAAAATTATTAGTATATCGGTGATCTCATCCACAGATGTTTTGCAAGATTTCTACTCCTTATTGCTAAATATGGCAAAAAAGGAGTCAATATCAGTGGTAGTCAAATTACTGAATGCGAAATTTGCAGTGTTCGAGGAATACAAGGGCATAGATTGTCCTGAAGGCTTTTTCATTGCGGAGACTTTGTATGCGAGAACGGCTGATAATACGCATCGTACTGTCACAAAGAAACGAGAGCCACAATTATCTTCAACACTTTTTGATGTGAGAAAAAACCGCTGGAAAGACCTGGAAGATGATCCAGGCAAAGCTGTTAAACTATACTTGCTCGTGGTATATCTCCCAGATCTTGGTTCATTTAAGTCTTTGAAGACCTTGACAAACATGCAGAGCAGTAAAGTATTCAACTCCATAGCATTGCAATCAGTGTTGGATGCTTTGTGGAATGATTTTTTTCGATTTAGATTCTATCTACAGTTTGGCTTTTATTTAATTTTACTTCTCTCCTTCACAGCATTTTGCGAAATCACCAAGTACCGCAAGCAAGCTTTAGTAAATACGGAAGATCCATGGTGGATATTGCGGTTGTTGAGTGTGTTGGTTTTTCTTGGATTGGCATTTTTTGTATACGTTGAAGTCAGACAAATGCAAAAATTAAAATATGATTACTTGAAAAAATCATGGAACTATGTACAATGTATATCAATGGTTTTGGTTGCCACAACAATGATCCTTCGCTTGAAAAATCTTTTGACTCCAACCGATTATATGTCTGAAAGTAAGAGTGAGAGATCGATCGCTTTTGTATCGGCATTTGCTTTGCTTTCGGTTTGGTTTGGGCTCTTAAGTTACTTACGAGGAATAAAAAACTTTGCATGGATCATCACAGCATTGCTATATATAATTAGAAGCCTTACAAACTTCATTGTCGTGGTTGTATTGGTGATATTTTCTTTTGCGGTAGTCCTTCGAGCTTTACATGATGGAGATCCTACTGATCTAAGGATAGACGGTAATTTCACCAGTGAAGATAATCAATATCATGACATCAATGCACCATATGGAAACTTGATTATGTCTTTTCATACCACTATCATGGCAGGAATGTTTGCGACCTTCGATCTTGAAGACTTGAGGGACTCATATTCATACATTTTATCATTGATATTAATGCTCATGATGTTGCTGTTAGTATTGATAATAGCATTGAATGCATTCATTGCATTCATTTCAGAAAAATTTGAGGAAATATTGATCGAAAGGAACGCAGCTTTTTATTTGGAAAGAGCTGAGATTATTGTTGAAATTTACTGTCTCCTTTCGGATAAGTATCGTGTCGAAATAGAGGGAAAAAATCGGTGGATAAGTGTTGTGGTTCCGGCAAGCAGCTTCAGTGCTGATAATAATGAATTGAATCCTTTAGAGATTTTTTAAGATGAATCTAAACAAATGATGAGCGATATGAAATCCATTAAAAATATGCTAATGACTTTACGCAAACAAGATAATTAGGAGTAGTGACGAGAGACATGAGGCGTAACGAAGAAGAGAAATTGCAAGTTACTTTGCTTATGTTCTCTATCAAATAAAAGGAACGAATAATAATTGTATATTTAACTTCTCAATTCTTATGATATTATATAGTGCATCCTCATTGAAAAGTTCATCTACTGAATGTGTGAACCATTTTTCAAAAAAAGCAGTATAACAAATCAGTCGATGACATTTCGTATTTTGTACATGAATCACATTTTTCTCAATAAAGATACATTCCAACAGTCAAATAGAATACTTATTTCCGTCTTGTTTATATTTGTTGTATCGATATATATTTCAATAACAGTAGATTTTGGATTTCATTTGTGTATATAACTAATCAACAATTAGTACCTCAAGATTCTGAATCATAATTGAATTAGGTCAAAAGCAATTATTTCCTCAGGAATACCTCCGTAATCATCTCCCAGGTTGGCAGGTTCTCCCATGAACCTAATACATTCCTTTTAAGTTTATAAATATTTGCGTGTAGATAACATTGGTCAATGTGATTTAAACAAATATTATATCAATGACGAAGTTTCACAGGAAAATTATTATTCCTATTCATATAAAAGTAAAAAAATGGAGTCAAACTTAATAATTTATTTACAATTGGGAAAGAACTTCCTCAGCAATGGCAATTGTCTTTTCAATATCTTCATCAGTGTGTGAGCAACTCATGAATCCGGCTTCGTACATACTTGGGGCCAAGTATACACCTCTTTCAAGCATCATTCTGTGCCATTTTCCGAATTTCTCACTATCACTTGTGGCGGCTTCTTGGAAATTGGCAACTGGTTTTTCATTGAAATACCATCCGAACATACCTCCGGCGAAATCTCCTTGGATGGCGTGTCCGTGCTTCTTTCCGGCTTCTACAATTCCTTCTACCAATTTTTGTGACTTACGTTCTAATTCATCATATACTCCTGGTTCAGATAATTTTTTCATAGTTTCCATACCGGCGGTCATGGCAAGTGGGTTTCCAGAAAGAGTTCCAGCTTGGTACATGGGTCCAGCAGGGGCAACAAGTTCCATAATATCCTTTCTTCCTCCGTATGCTCCTACGGGAAGACCTCCTCCGATAACCTTACCCATAGTGGTAACATCAGGGGTAACTCCGAAGTATTGTTGAGCACCTCCGTAAGAAACACGGAATCCGGTCATAACTTCGTCGAATACAAGAAGAGCTCCATTTTCGTCAGCCATTTCACGAAGTCCTTGAAGGAACTCCTTGCTGGGCTTGATAAATCCGGAGTTTCCAACAACTGGCTCCAAAATAATAGCAGCAACTTCGTCTTTGTTAGCCTCAAGGATGGACTTTACACTCTCAAGGTTGTTGTATTCCGCACAGAAGGTTCCAGAAGTGGCACTGGCGGGCACTCCGGGGGAATCAGGAAGACCAAGGGTGGCAACTCCAGATCCAGCTTGGACAAGGAAAGCATCAGCATGACCATGGTAGCATCCCTCGAATTTAATAACCTTTTCACGGTTGGTGAAAGCACGTACGAGACGGATCATTCCCATACAGGCCTCAGTTCCAGAGTTGGTGAAACGAACCATTTCTACGGATGGTACAGCATCAATTACCATCTTGGCAAGTTCGTTCTCAAGTGGGCATGGAGCTCCGAAAGAAGTTCCTATTTCATTTTCAAACGAAATATAATTTCATAATTCAAACGTCAGTATTGTGTTCATCTTTCACAATGCAAAATTTCCGAAGACTGTCACGAACGAAAACAAAATCATTGCGGCAAGACGAAAAGAAAACTCACCCTTAGCCATGGTGGCAGTAACAGCGGCCAATACATCATCATCTGCATGTCCCAAAATAGCTGGTCCCCAGGTTCCAACGTAGTCAATGTATTTGTTTTCATCAACATCCCAAGCATAAGCTCCCTTAACTCTATCGAAAACAACAGGGTTTCCTCCAACAGACTTGAAAGCACGTACAGGGGAAGATACTCCACCGGGCATAAGCTGTATTAAAAAATGCAAGAAACAAAATTAGCATTAGGAATAGCACTCAGCAGGATAAACACAGCAAACAGTAATATTTTGATGGAATGTGAATGGAGGTGTGATGAAGAAGAACATTGTATCTCTTTCGTCTGATGAAAAAATCGAACTCGTTTAATTCTTTCATGTATGTCAACCATTTCAGAATGTAAAATGTGAGGTTCTGGAAAAACTCAATAATTCTGATGCTGTCAAACTTTGATCATCAGAAACGCATTTTGTGCATTTCGTACATGTCTTGTGATGAAAGGCGTTCAACCTTCATTCCAGAATTCTCCAACGTAAGCTAAGATTTGATACCATATGCTTTCTCTCCCCCAACCTTCACGTGCCCATTCTATCACATCCATGTTCTTCAACATATAGAAACTAAATCTAAATGATACTCACAGTTTGTGCCTCAGCGAAAATTTCTTCGCTCTTGGTAAAGGTATAAGTGGAACTCTCAACAGCGCTCATCTTCAAAGAAGAAGTCTTTCCCATGAAAGCAGGGTTGGAGAAGGCAGCGGCAGAGCCCACCAAAAGAGAAGCAAGAGCGAATTTCATATTTGATGTAAAAAAGATTCTTATTGAATATTGTGTGTGCCACCTGATTGCGCAAAGATCAACAATGGAGTTTGGCTTTCCTTTCTACGCTCCTGTTTTACATAGGGGTGGTTCAAAAACCTACACGTTGTGATGGATCATTATTATAGCGTTATGTAGATTAGACTGTATGTATGTGCCTATACCATATTTCAAGTTGAAGTTTCATCACTTCGAGTACGTTTTTTCTAATTTAGTTGCTATGTATCTATCTGTAGTAAGTAGTCCTGTATTGCACAAATCCTTCTCCCAATAGAAGAAGAAGCATGGTTGAGTAAGTTTTCGAGAAAGTAAACTGCGGCTGATATTTGGTTTTTCGGTTTTTGTTTATGGAACATCAGACTTGGTCAAAAATATTTAGCATAGTAGTGGATCCTAAAAGATCAGGATTTGTTTGACATGAATCCTTCTTTGCCTTTGATTCATTTTTGATATTTCATGAATTCTTCGGATGATGCAGATAAATTTATTTCCAAACGACATTGTTGTATTTAACTAACAAACTAAATCTACAAAGTACCTTCAATTTGTATAAAATATACTTTTGTAGGAAAAGGGTGAAAACCCAACATGAATATTCATTGTTTCATGCATATTTAAAGACTTTTTCAAACCTGCATTTGGAGACCTGCACTGCAGTCTTGACTAATCTCCACATTTTATTCTCTACAGATTTTTGAATGTAAAAAAATATATATTTTGGAACATTTCCTAAGATGGAAGCAAGAAAAAAGTTTCCACGATGATGTTATGTGATGGGTTGATGTTTGTATCGATTGGAAGCAGCAAACAACCAACAAACACCATAAATGTTTCTTACATTTTTTTATGATATATATTTTTTATTCAAATAAATATATCAATGCAGAACAACAAACTAACGAACGTAACCATTATTTCTCTTACGTAATCAAAGCTTCTACATAATCCATCAACGAGAAACGAAAACATACTGCAGTAGATAACAATATAATCGAATGAAGTACGTGGCGAGCTTGCTTCGGGAATAAATGGCAAGATAATTTTAAATCGATCGTCGTTCTTTACATCGCCGATCTTTAAAAGAAAAGTCGCCATACAAAACCTACGTCGGAAGTTGAATTACGCACCGATTGAGCTTTCGGCACCTTTGGTAACATTGTAATTTTGTGAACTCTAAAAGGAAAGATGGTCAAGGTTAGCGTTTTCGTTGGTGGTAAGCTATCTCGAGTCGGATGATAGATTGTATGCAGGTTTCCTAAGCGCAGTGTTTGATAACTTTAGTGATGTGAATACGATTATTCATTCATTCATAAATGTTATTATCATTGTGCTCGGAAAGAATATCAATGGAAATGGTTATCTAGACAAACTTTCGCACTAAAGTATTTGCTCACCAATGCTTCTATTTATTCCCTTTCTCCTCAATATGAATTGAAAACTCTGAACTCATCTCTCTCTCTTTATTTAATACATCATATGAATGCGATATCAATATTGAACAAACTAAAAAATAAACAGCTCTTCTTGCCGCTTCGGCCAATGCCTTCGCACCCTCCACTTCTGTTCCAGCTTTTGGAACCAGAATGAACGGTGTTGCTACACCAGAGGTTGATTCCACTGGAAACAATATCGCTGTAAAAAGTCTTCTTAGCAAAGTTGAAGGCTCCGGACTTCTTACAAAAGTAGCCCAAAGTGGACTTCTCTCCAAAGCTCAAGATGCTGGAATTTCTCTTACCAAGCTTGAGCCCCTTCTTGACCTTGCCGCTAGCAACCCAGAAATTCTTGTTCTTGTTGAGGCTTCTGGACCTGAATTACTACCAATCCTTCCTAAGATCGTAGACTTGGCCCCAGGTGCCCTTCCTCTTCTTGCTTCTGCTGTTGGAATCTCACCTTCTCTCTTACAAGTTGCCGCTGTAGCTTCTCTCGGAGCTGCTGCCGGAGTTGTAGTTGTTGTACCTGATGACACTGTAGTCAACGTTGCTCTTCAAACTCTTGCAGTTGCCACTCTTGGAGTTGCTGCCCCAGCTGCCAGTGTTGTTGGATCTGTTGTACTTGGAAAGCTTACCAAATAAATTCATGTGCATAAACCGTCACATAGATATATCCAAAACACCCTAACGGTCACTTATTGTACGCCGAGCTATCCAAAACTTTGAAGGTGCTACATATACGATGCAAGTTTAGATTGAATTGAAAGATTTCTTGGAGTTTAATGACTTTTTCTAGGACGTGCTTTTTCAGTTCTATAGAGTTTAGGAACTTTGATCTATATCTGTATCACCAACTTAAGTTGGTATTCCTAATCACTCCCATATAATTCACATCTTACCATTTAGATTGTTATGATTTATAATGTATTGATTTGGAGATTGTATTTTGCTCTTGAAACATATACAAATTGTAAGACCATATTGATTTCAATTTGTGTAGCAATGGGTTTATGAAAATATTGGTAACCAACCACAATGCTTCCTTTATACAATCATGGGAAAATTAATTTGCACTACGAAATCTTGATTTCGTTATCGCAAGAAACGAGAAGAAAGTTCATTGTGAAAGTTTGATTAAGTCTGATCAAATTTAATTCTTTCTGGTTCATCTTTATGTTACCGTTACTCACTGGCTCACAAAGGCTCTTTTTTCATTTCTATCAAAGATCATATATCATGTTTTAATGTACGATGTAATATTCTCATTAGAAGCAAGAACAGAAGAGAGATACTATAGATTTCATTAGAAGATCAAAGAGTGTAATCGTAAGCTTAAATTAGACTTTGTTATAAGTTATCTATGATTTTATTTAGTCTAGTTAAAAGTTATTGCCAAGAGATTGAATCTACATGACAATAACAATT
>Ga0209092_10002549_pt1 | contig 16676 bp, 8 predicted proteins | sample FraStrMetagenome_FD_187446 | JGI IMG/M metagenome (GOLD analysis project Ga0209092, IMG submission 187446) | Marine eukaryotic phytoplankton communities from Arctic Ocean - Fram Strait ARC3M Metagenome (SPAdes) (version 2) | ecosystem: Environmental > Aquatic > Marine > Oceanic | place: Fram...
TTTTATGACGACAAAATCAGGAGTTATTCTCTATTTCTTGAATTTTTACTTTCTAAACACAACAGGTGTTATCATATATGATAAAGTGAGAGCAAGCTATTGTTCGACTGCTGACATTTCAAGAGCTAGATCTAATTGCAATAATTGGATTCTATATGTTGTACTACTCTCCAATCTCACACTTAAGACTATTACTAATTAAAATGATGAGTACTAGGATCCGCTCATTTTTAAGATGATTTCTAAGCGCACCCAGTACTCAAATTAGAAAAAAATTAAGATGCGGATACTGCAGGAGCATCAAAAACATTAAGATGATACTGCTGGAGCAACAATTTAATCAAGATGTTTTTATGACACTTATTGGATTTCTACTTACGTAGGAGCATGTGAAAATAGGTTCATCGAAGTGAATTTGAATTTGGTGCATGGAAAAGTTTTGGTCAGTGCGGTCATGGGTATCGACACAACTTTTGTTATTTTTTGTGGTATATTAGAGTGACGGTGCAAAATGAACTTTTCAATGTTTAGATTCATTTCGGATTTGAACGAGTTATATTCAATTTCAAATTAAATTCAAGTTAATTTTTTAACCAAAGCTTGTTTTGATCAACGAGATAACAAAAGGGATTTTACTTTTGTTAAAAGCCGATAATTATATAAAAGTATTAAAGGTTAGTAATAAAGGAATTTTTCAAACAAGCATATGATTTCTTATGAATTGAACATATCAAAATAGTTATCTTCTTAAACAATGATATTGTTAATGTTAAAAAATAGAAACAAGACACAACTCCAAGACGTCGTTCATCTGCATTGACTATATCTGAGCAGAAAGACCTAGAGTTCATTGAAGATGAAGGAACAGACCAACGTGGTGTAGAAAAAAATTATTCATACTATTTTACTATGTCACCCTCCACATGCTGCATCTATGCAATAGTAATGAGGAAATCAGTAGAGTAAAGAAAGTGCAAAAAATGCTAGCTATTCATTTGATGGGAGTAGACAAAGAAATTGACATATTGGTAGATTTGGAGGTTTCTATCAAGAAGGCAATGAATTGAGGACTCAATTCTATTTACAGAACTGTAAAGTCTATTGATAGCATTGGTCACTTGATTAATGACCAATGCTATCGTCAATGGACAAAATTCAATCAGGAAAATTTTATGGTGCTCAAGAGTCATTTATGCATTCCATAGATTTTTTAGCACAAAAAGTATAGCTACAGAGATAGAGGAGAACAAGAACTTCTTCTTCTATTTTTAATTTTTCTATCAACCAGGACTAAAATAAACACGCTTAGTAAATTGTTTGGTTCTTCAACAAAACAAATTTCTTGTGGGATGCACCTAATGGTAGACTATTTGTTTACCACATTTTTCCACAAAATTAGTGGAAACTCTCTCAACATATGGATAAAAGATATACATAAGTTTAGAAAAATTCTAAATTCTAGATTATGTAAACCACCTACTATGGAAGCAGAAAGATGGCTGCACGCAATCAAAAACAATAACTTTTGTTTTTATGAAATACATACAGACTTTGATTATTTTCGTTTTTGAGGTATCCTTGATGATACAGTCATCCAGACTGCAAGGTCAGGGTCAGGCCCATATAGTTCAACAAAATTAGCCCCTCGTAAGGAGCATGCAATAGAAACTTAAAGAGCTTTCTACAGTGGTGGTTACTTCTGAACACACAGACTCAAATTCCAGACTCTATTATTTGCCTAATGGTATGATAGGGTCTACTCATGGAGATTCTATACAGAATAATGTTCTTGGAATTCTCAATATCAGTGGTCTTAATAGCCATCTCATGAGAATTCTGCCATACCTACCATCAGGGATGTACCCAACACTGGTAGGTGATGACATTTTTTGCTCATTCCCTACCTAATTCAGTCCTCTGATATATCCCAGCCATTGTAAAAGATAAGTTTACAAGAAAGCTACACTTGAAAATTAGACAAAAGAGAATATGCATATCATCTTTCAACAGAAAGTTGTTTCTGTTGAATTGCTACACATGTCTCCATGGTAGCAATATCAATAGCCTCTATGGGTCCAAGCCCCCCAAATTAGACAAACATCTTCCATTACATGATACTTGCAATCATAACACTAGTTTAGTATAAATTTAAATGTCACTACTTAAATTATATTGTTACTCCTTGTGCAAACTATCCTTGATTTTCTTTTGGACAGATGAATAAAATTTGATGGAACATAAATTAAGTTGCCTTACTTCATTTGAAATCTTTCTATTGTTATCTTCCAACATTGTATAGGCTGTCTGAATACTTTGTCTAGCAAGCTCATATGATTGCAACTGGGGACTACAAGAAGAACATTTTTCTTCTCTTCTCTCTTTCATTGTCAAATAAATAAAATGTACCAATGGGGAATCATGATGAGTCCTTCTCTCATCAAGCTCTGAAAATAGGTCCCTTTCTCTACTAGATGATGTAGATCCAGAAGATTGTTCTAATTCTATCCCTTGTCTCTAACCTAGAACAATTATAATATCTCAAACTAACTCACATTTTTTGTTCCTCTCTTCACTTTAGACTTGGTGCAGGATTGACTTGGTCTATGTTGTTTGTGTTTCATCTTCTGCGTCTACTTGAAGAAGGTTTGTGCAACTCTCATGCAAGTAGCACCAATCTAGCAATTTAGGTTCTGAAGGGGTGTTGCTTTTGTTCCGTCTTTCATCCTGCTTGAAGAGGACTCATGCAACTCTCATGTATTTGGCACCAGACTAGCATATTGGGTCCCAAACAAATGGTGATTTAATATGGGTTGGATGAAACTTTTGTTCCCCCTGCTTGAAGAAGGTTTGTGACACTTATGTACAAGTGACATTAGGCTCTTTCATTGGGCTGCTTGCGGTGCTGCCTCAGTCTGGATTTAATAGAACAGATCATTCCAGTTTAATATTGCATTCAGTCTGGTCCTTTTCTTCCCTAAAAACACTAGTTTTTGCTAGTTATTTGTATAAATTTCTTAACAGATAGTTCAATAATGGATCATTGATAAAAAAAATAGAATGTTAGTTTTTTTATTAATAAAATAATTTATAACAAACACTCTATTGTATTTTGATACTGAAGATCAAATTACGCTTTTTAAGTTTGAAGATTTTGCACCAAGCAAGCTGGTATATCCTCAAGACTCTTCAACAATGATACTAGTTTAGTTTTTTTTGGAGTCACATACAAAATGTGCATGCTTTGGATTGGTTGAAAATAAAATTGTTGATGTATCATTTGACATATTCTTTACCATTATTTTGTTATGAGTCTCAATTTGAAGTGACTGATACCAACAAGACAAACGCATTTCAGATCAAGGCAAAATTGGAAATGATCAATGTTTCTGTAAAACAATCAAATTGTATTGGTCTTTTTTGTGATAGGCAAAATTTGGATGAAAATAATAACACATATGGATGTGGATGCTACACCAGCGTGGACACAAGACATGCAAAACTGGCATTGAATTTTTATTTACAAATCAATGGGAGATATGATTTTGGAAACACAGGATTATACAAGTCATAAATTCACACAACATTTCATCAAAATGCCATTTCAGAGTACAACAAATTACAATGACTTCGGAATGCAGTGTTGTATCATACGGGTATATCTATGATTGTGTCAGATGCAGTTGCTGAGAATAAATCATTATTCTATTACGAAATAAATTTTGATGTTTACCAGAAATATCAAGACAACATTCAAGGTTCTATGATTTATGGTAGTAATGAAAGTGATGACGGCGATTTAGATGTCAGTAGTATTAGTAGTGTTAATTCAGAGATCAAGCCAGACAAGGATATCTCAAAAGCAGTTAATTTCACCAAAATCAAGGAAAAAGTTTTGTCATGCCATAAAAAAGCAAGGAAAAAAGATTTGCAAGAAGTGCTGACATTAATCAAAAAAATGGAACAATGTACCGAAAAGTGGGAAAATCCTATTCAAATGAATATGTATAAGTCTGTTATATGCAATACAATTGAATTGAATCGACGTACTCCATCAATTTTGTTTCAGTGGTTAAATGGAAAATATTCAGATGAGAATTGCTTGAAAATTGGATCATTTTGTGCAAATTATAGGGAAGTAAATATTGATTTTCTTCAACTGCAAGAAATACCACCACCAATGATGAACGTTGCCATCAAAATCATAAATTTTGAATATAGTAAGAAGGGGGGAATATTATGTTTGGAAAACAATTTTTCATCGGTGTTGGTACCCATTGCAAGAAGTGTACAAGTACTCTGGACTAGAAAAAACCTGCGGAAACAATTTGTTACGTTCTTTTCTACCTTTAGTGAAGAACAAGATGAAAATGTGAACATTATAAAGGATTATTCTAAAATTCTGGTACCATGGACACGTGATAACAACCATTTACTTCTTTTGATAGATACCAATGATAAAAAAGTGGTGATTTATAATCTGAATCAGGATTTGTTGAAGTCACAAATTGTATATTATCAATTACTGAAGGAGATAAAATATCTGGTGATAGCGATCATTACCTTCGGATGGGTTGGCGAATTCAAATTAGGTTTGAAGTACTCCCAAACTTCACTAATGCACTTGTTTACAATCTCTTTTACAGAAATCCCATCAGAAACATCTGGAGTAAAGAAAAGACGAATATCAATGATGTCTTTGTCGTTGTCACATTCGAAAATTTTACAAAGCCACCTAACGAAACATCCAATCATCCCATATTTGACTGAGATTTTGGATCCTCGTTTTACGACTTGAAAGCGCACAGTGTTGAAAAGTGCTTCATAGCAGGGGTACCTGTATTCTTCAGGGAAAAGTCCTTGTTGGTCGCTAGGAGTGAAATAAAGTTCCAGATCTTGAATTTCTTGGATAAGAGAGGAAATTGACTTTCCACTCCCACCAATTCAGGAACAGTCCAACAATCACTAGGGTGAAAAGAGCGATTATAGTTCGTGAAGACTTCGTATCTGAACCGCGCCTTAGAAGATAGAACGGATACATTCTTGAGGATCCTTGAATGATTTCTTCAGGAGTGAGCATCTTGAAAAGAAGAAAAGATCAAAAAGATACATCAAAAGATTGAGGTACAGTAGTGTAGATGAATAAAAATAATAAAAATATGTCAAATATAGAATGTATACGTAGGCCTATATGATGTTGAAGTCAAAGAAACAAATATGTCACATTTAATCTTAAAAAAAAACATAACATTTTCAATACCCCATTTGATGCTTCTACTAAAGGTAAAGCAGAATGAACAAGATCTTTTGGGTTAGTTATACTTGCAATAGTTAACCATGGTTATTACATAAAATATAAAGAAAAAGTTATCTGCAAAAAATCCATTTGATCATATTTCTCAGACTTTACCAGATTTAATCTTTGAGATAACAAATTATGACTTTGTGATTAGAATACCATACAGTTCCTAACATAGAAATGGTGCAATAAAAGGCTGCTCATTATATTCTCTCATTCCAGACAAATGATATCCAAAATTAAAAACATCAATAGATTATGGGATCATAGGATACAGCCCAATTACATATTATCAAGGAAACCATCATCACTGTTTTGAGTATTCTATATTATTCCAAACTACTGACAAAAAGAGACAAACAGTTAGTCCTATCCCAACTACATTCTAATTTTTATATATCGCTGGAAAATAACCTATCAAATGAAACTATTGGAAAAAGAAACAAGAAATGGTTAAGACAAATTTGTTTGAGGTGAATAACATATTTATACCAATACATGTCAATTGTAATCATTGGATTATGGTAGCTGTATCTATGCAAGTGAAAATGATTGAAGGGTATGACTCAATGCAAAAGAAAAGAAATCCAAACAGAGATATTAATGTAGCAATGAAAAATATCAAAAACTTTCTTGAAGAACAACATGAAAAATATATAACTCCTCACTATGTTCATCTTGGAGTATTAAAAACAGATCTGGGTCAGTTCCATCTCAGGGTAATGATACAGATTGTGGAATTTTTATGTTGGCATATATGGACATGCTGTCCGTTGGAGATAATTTAAATTTTTCTTAACAAAGAATGAAATTATCCATCATCACACAAAACTGCTTGATGTAAGACACACACTTATTAATACTCAAATTCATATTATTACCTATAATAAAATTGTTATTTTTTAATCACATTTACATGTTTATAACTATTCAACTTTTCATAATATTTCAATGCTACATTCTTTCCATATCCAAGAATGACAATTTGTTTCTTTCCTTCTATGACAGCGCTAGCACAAAAACCACAACTATACTCTGGGGTTTGACAATTGTTTTTGTCTACATGATGTCCAAGACAATCGTCAAAATGCTGTAGACAAATTGTAAAACCTTCAAATATGTTTACTGAAGAAATAAGTTTGGAAAATTTTAGATTCCTTCTTTGGTTATTGAAATTTTCTTTTCAAAAAATTTGCTTCTTTCTCAATAAGAGAAATAAACAGGATAAAGACTCCATTAATGCAATTATTGATGCATCTAGGGTACCTTTCAATAACCTAGGTTTAGTAGGTACAGGAGAATCTATAGTATATCTTCAATTTACATTAGATGTCTGATTTGGGTCCTCATTATTATGAGGCAATTCTTTTATTACTTACAAGGAAACATGATTTTTTCCAAAACAAATCAATACCTCTTTCACCTCTTTCCATAAATATAGCACAAAAAATAACAAAAGTTGTGGTTCAAATTCAATCTTGATGTGGATCGATCCCATGACCACACTTACCAAAACTTTTCCATTCACCAAATTCAAATTCACTTAGATGAAGCTACTATCTCCATATAATCTTACCTACGTAAAAATCTAAGGAGTGTCGTAAAAACATCTTTTGTTAATTAAATTGTTACTCCTGTATACGCATCTTAATTCTTTTCTTGTTTGAGTACTAGTACTGGGTGTGTTCAAAAATCATCTTAAAAATGAGCGGATCCCAGAACTCAACATCTTCTTAAGTGTGAGATTAGAGTCTAGCCTCATTAGAGCGCACAGCACAGTAGTTTAGTACATCGCTTAAAAAGCAATTAATTGAACACAAATAAACCGACCCTATTCAAAACATCATGGTATTTTACTTCAAGTCTCGCTGTGGTGAATACACCTATTACATGGGAAAAGACAAGTATGAAAACGAAGATTTGATTGCTTACGGCCAGCCAGAGGATGTTTGGTTTCATGTTGACGATTTAAGTTCAGCCCATGTTTACCTACGTTTGAAAGCTGGTCAAAATATGGATGATATACCAGATGATATTCTTTTAGAGTGTTCATCTCTAGTAAAGGCTAATAGTATTGTTGGGTGCAAGGTATGTTGAACAATGACTGGTTCGTATTATGCCCTACTTGTCCTGGAGAAGAATAAATCCTCAACAACTCATTGCTATACATCATATCGTCATAGAAAACATCCGTCTATGTTGTATACACTCGCTGGAAAAATTTAAAGAAAACAAATGATATGGTGGATGGACAAGTAGGATTCCATAGACCTCAAAATGTTCGCCGAATGTCAGTTGAAAAAAATAATCCCATTGTCAATGCACTCAATAAAACGAAAGAAGAACATCATCCTGATTTATATGCTGAACAGCAAACTAGATTGAAAGAGATTCAACGGCAGAAAAAAGAAGAATGGAAACAGGATCAAAAGGCCAAACGAATAGCTGAAGAAGAAGCTAGGAAGAGGAAAGAGGAGTTATCATATGATAGAGTAATGACCACGGATAGGATGGTTAGTAACTCAGGTGCGTACTTCATGTTTGTGATTTGATTCAACAATGTGATTTTCATTGTTCGTACAGTTCATTTTACTATGATCTAATTATTTTTTTGTAATGTATTCTATTGATTTTGTCGAAGAAATGAAAGCAACAGCTGATAATACTGCAGCAGAAGAATTTGAGGATGATTTTTTTTAAAAGAATCATCTTGTGACCTATACGGTTTTCAAAATGGAGTACTCTAGAGAATAATTTGACGTTTAGTTTACCTTTTCCTTTTAGTGAAATCCTATTTTACCTAAATAAACACTCAAAAAAGTGAATGCTTGTCTACTAACAATCTTTCCCATGAATAATCTAGCATCTTGCATCTCATCATGACTCCAGTAATCATATTTTTGATAAAAGAATCGCTTAGGTACATGAACAAAGGGCAATTGACAAAACAAAAGCAATGCTTGAATAGTAGGCTCTAACTGTCGTAAAAAGCTTTCATAATGTAAAACATAAATCGGAACACGCATCTCATGAGTAGCGAAGGCAGCATGATTATGCCATGTACTATAATGAAAAAATTCGGTATAGCATGGAACTGATTGAGCCAGAGTCCAAAGTTCATTACCAAGTTCTTCACCATATTGTCGTCGAAAAAAATCATGATTGTTCATGGCATTATTTTCACGAGTGGAAATGTAAGAACACCATTTATGAAATCCATGTGTATCATATGGAAATTGGTGTATGAAATTAAAATCGTTTTGAGATGCATGTTTTTTATATTCGGAATGAAAGGTATCCACGATGACATCAAAAGGATCACGGACTAAATGGATAGCTCTTTGAACATTCCTATGATCGTAATGTGTAGACTTATACTTTTCATCAGTAGCTGTTCCTCCTGTGTAGGAAATAGATGAGGCACATTCCATCCAAAATTCATGTGGTTTGCGAAAAGTTTGCTCTATTGGGCAATCATGGCAATAGTAATAAGCATCAACAGCATGATTCGATGGCGATGTTATTGAGGATGAAGGTGGATATCCCCCACAAGATGTTTTTGTCACTATGTATTGAGGAGACACTGGTATGGGCAAACTGGGCGATATCAAAAAGGGCCCATTCGGTCGATTGGAATAGATGGGTACTGATGCATGAGCATCTTGAATCCACTCGTTAATGGAAGGGTTAAAAGTGTACTTTCCATTGTTTGATGCAGTGTTCACACCAGACGCAAATTGGATGGTTTCGGAGGAAAAAGCCTCTCCAGAATTAGGATAGTATAAGAGCCATAACAAAGGTGGCGATGAAGGACTAGTTGAATCAACACCCTGAACTATTGTCTGTAGCTGTCTTTCAGAATGCTGAGAATGTGATAATTTTTGTAAACATAGAGTAATGATTGTGCTTACTACACAAAACATGACGAAACAAATTTTGAGCATATGATTGTGTCTGATCGTTTTGTCTAGCTGCATTTCTGGCAGTGGTAACATCCTCGATGCTATGTGTTTCTCCTGCTCATGGTTGAGATTCATTTTCTTTTGCGTCCCTTTTTTTGTGTCCTTTTCCATTCATCTTCATTCCCGATAATAATGAACGTCGTTTATATACCAAAAAACACGTAAAAATGTCTTTTCCATTCTTGAGGCATGATGACCAACAAAACAAGGACAAATGACCGTAAAATTAACTTGCCAAAAAGTTGAAAAAACGAACATTTATTTGACTACAGCAGAGCATGGATTTCGAGTCTTTTTTATATTCTTTTCAGTTTTACTAAAGCGATCTACACAACGACTATAATTCATTATAACATTTATTTTTAAAAGTATTTGATTACATATACTGAATATATTCTTTTTGGATTTGAATTTCGTCCTTTCGCATCTTCAATCTTTCATGTATGAAATAAAACTATCCTCTATTTTTTTTCATTTCTTTCCGGTACCATTTGAATTGCTAAAACTACTAGAAGCTATTGAGGACTGATCTCCTATTTTCGATGAATTCATAGAAAGATCTGATGTATCAATTGACGTTAACAACCATGAAAATAAATCAGAGAACTGGATTGTGTGTTTCATCAAGCATTTTTCCCGAATGCGTTTAACGTCTATATCATTTTCATCAGAGCTTCCAGCATACTCAACTTTTATTTGTTTCGATTCCAATTTAATTTCTTTGCTATACTGCGAGAAAGCGCTTACCACAAAATTCCGCAAAACTCGTAGCATAAATGAGAACAATATAAACAAGTATACTCCTGGTTGAAGATCGGTTAGGACAAAAAAGCATCGAGCATCTCTCTCACTCAAAATTTCAAAATGTGCAACTGTCGCAAAGAATTCATCATATGGACAAAAATCTTTGCCCATATCACTTGATACCCGTCCTATCTGATTTGAAATCATGAACACGGTCAAAACAAATACATCTGTATAATGCCATGCTTCTATTATTTCGACATACAAAACAAAACGATCTCTTTTCTTAGACTTCATAGGAACGAGCCAAATTGAAAGTAGCAAAATCACAAGCACAAGTCCCGCGATGACAGTAGAGGAAATCAACAGAACACTGAGTGTGATTAAACCCGCAGTTCCTGCCGATGTGTTTATGATAGTCATGTGATGTCTCAGAAGAGGGAAGAAATCGAAAAGGCTGTACTCAGAGATACTTGTTCCATCTTCGGACAGGGATGCCATGACGAGTCCACCGACTCCAGATATTTCAAATTTGAACGAGGGTACCGATGCTGCTGTAAAGAGAACGATTACGGTACCAATTCCAAAAAAAAATATGAATCGATTAACAAATGGGGGGACTCGAGCTGAATGATCGTGATCAGCATCACCAAGCTTGAAAAATGCGTGATTACATAGTGCATCAAGATCTGTGTTGTCGATGATTGTTATATCTGAGTTTTCAGATAAAGTTGTTGCAATATTCTCATCATCATTTTTTTGCATCAATTCAAATTTGTTCTTAGGAGTAGTAGTTGAGCTGGACTTAGTCGATTCGGCTTTTGACGATTGATTCATTGTTGTCTCGTGTATTTGTTTTATACCTAATTCAACTACTCGTCGATGATAGTAGATGGCAACGTGAGAATATAGCTGAGAGATTACTTGTGCGATTAGATTAGCATAAAGAGCCCAACTTGTTTTGAGAACAAGTTCAAAGTCCAAAAATCCGTTTGGAAGAAAGACTGAGTTGTCACGACTCGTCACTTTGATGGAGAAAGCCACAATAAACATAATGAATGTAAATACATCGAATATAGACCATTTTGCCAACCTGTCTAGAAACATTAAATTTGATCCACGACGTTTCACTGATATAATAGAAGGAGGCAGACACCACAATAGCAACGACTACAGAAAACACCAAATGCAATTGAAATTCATTACGTGTGTTCGTTTGAACAATATTAAATGTGAGGATATAAGTGAAAATTGATTATGCAGTCTAAATCTCCTCATGGCTTACTTACCAGTAATTGCTTTGTGTATGGCCAAACAATCGAAGTGCAAGCAATGACTATAGCAAGCAGTTTTCCTGGACCTGCCCATAAGTCTTTCAATGCTATTCCGATGTCAAAGATGTAAAAACCAGGTACCATATTCATTTCGTCTGCTAAATTTATATAAATTACAATTTCAGATAATTCTTGGATATGCCCACTCAAAAAGAATGCAATATTGATAAAAACACAAATTGGTATTCCATATCGGATAAGTACTGGTACATTCTCATTTCTGAGCATAGAGAGTGTTGTTGTAGAGAGCTGTTCATCAATATATTGCTCATACATTTTCTCTTTGTACAAGTCTTGGAGATCATCATCATTCAGATGAAGGAGAAATTCGCTGTACTTTTGTTGTGCTCGTGTTTTATTCACATAAAAAAATCCGTACGTGATGGTGAAAAGAAGTAGAACGACTACAATGGCTATAACTAATTGTCTTAATGCTCTAGACCCATCTCGAGGAGACTTGAATGTTTCATATTCGAGAAATTCATCTTGGAGAGGAGAGTAATTGGGATGAAATGGGCAAGACTGAGCAACATTGTTAAATTGTTTGTCTACCTCAAATTGGAGATAATTTAAAATAGACGGGTTTTGAAACAACAATGATTGCACGAAAATCAATCCTTGAGTCATCTGTGAGATGGCCTCAGGATTAGAAAGCTTGTCATTCAAAATTTCATATCCAGGACTTGTACAGGATATGCAAGTCAATTCAACTTCCAATTGCTCAAGTAATATACTGAAACTTTCCAGTGCTGCGTTTGGTTCACTGGTGCTATCAAGAACTTTCCCAAATGTATCCAGTGCACGAGGAGGAATCAATGCCAGCCAACAGTTAAGATTAGTTGTAGCAACTATAGGTAGTGATAAAAAAGATGGGGAGGAAATGTTCAGTATCAACGATATCATTGCTACGAAATCTTTTGCTGTAATGCTAATATCAAAATTGTTGCGCGTATACGATATATCGCTCTCGATCTCAAATATTACTTGAGTAGAAAACTTGATTGGATTAGGCCCTGCACCTAAGGTTACGGTATTATCCAAAATATTTTGAGATCTCGGATCTAGAATGTGTAAAGGATAACCGATTGAATTCAAGTTCTCAATACGAGCGTCGAACGCCTTAGTAGTGAAGAGTGTACCTCCAAGGGTCCCAGGTTTTGTTAATAGATATGTTGAGTTTAACAACATATCTGGGTAACGTAATGTTCCAGTTTCTAATGATAAGGTTCGAGTCAAAGGGCCGATGATTTTTGTATTTAAATTAGGCAAACTGTTTTCGCCAGGAGATAGTAAAAACCCTTTTACAAAATCCATGATCTTGAAAACAACGTCTCCATATATCGCAGATCCATTATCTCCTCTTTCAGACGATGTTAGTGGATTCATTATTAACTCCCTAAAATCTATGAAATCAGACGAATCTATTCCAGATGTTTCAAAAACAGGACAAACGCCGGACGATTGCATTGCATACCCTTCAATCAAATCATTGATTCCGGATCGTACAAATGAAGAAAAGAAACTTGGTAAGAGAGAAACCAGCATTTCACCATGTTTATTGAAAATGTCTTGTGATGAAGAAGATAAAGCTTGTTCATAAGCCGAGGGTATAAAACCCGTTATCTTGATGTCTCCGATACCACCAAGTGTAACATTCAAATTCGTGAACTTTAATGAATGGATAGCGGTAAATATACAAGGAAGTGCTGTTGTCGTATTCAAGAGCGATCCAACCTGGAGATTGATCAGTTTCTCCTGCGACAAAGCCATAAGTAACGCAAAACGAACATCAATTTCGTCTAATTCGAACGAAATAGTCATGGTTTCAACCTCATTAGTGGCTGTCATATTGATAGCAACAGTGAAATCTACATGTAAGCTTTCGATTCCTACATTGCTCTGAAAAGTTTGTGGACCTATTACACTGAGCGCGTCAAATGTAAAGAATGTGTCCAGACCTTTTATTCTTGCTGATAACAATGATAATCCAACTCCTGCAAATTCAGTTGAGAGTGGCGGGAGGGGTATATGTAGTATACCATTTGAGTTTAGAAAGAATGTTCGCATAATAATATTTATCTGAAGGTTTAGTCCACTTGGACGAGTATTGTCATTCATTATACTTCCAAATAATGGATTGATCATATTTAGAAACGGTATTTCTTGGAAGTTCAAAAATGTTTCGTTAGAACCTTCTATTGATGCTTGCCCTGAGAGGGGGTCAAGTACTTCATTTGTCCCGGTGCTTAAAATTTGTGGAGCAAAAGCAATTAAAGCCTGTAAACCAACTCCTCCTGACAGCACAGCAAATTCAAGTATATCTCGGGATAAAGGTGGTAAGGTTTGATTAAAATCAAAAAAACTATCCAATGATAGTGATTCCGGAATACTGATATTGAAGCTGGGATCGTACATTGGATCATGAGGACATCCCATTCCAGCTTTGATGAGGAGTTTGTTCATGATCAAAGAAGTTTCCGGAGACAATGCTGTGTCAGTAACAACTGAAAACAGCGCAGATTTTAAAAGATCAATCGTTCCATCAGACGTCAAAGTTTCGATCATCTGAGGTATCTGATCTAAAGCAGGTAAATCACACGATAGACACTCAAAATCAATCGATGTTTCATCAGCTGATAAGCTAAAATCGTCCAAAGCAAAGAAAGGATAGGAGGGATCATCAAAGATATTTTCAAGATTTCTTAAAGTTGGACCAGGTATCATTGCAGCCCAACAGAAAGGATTTGCAGCATCAGTCATTGGTAGCTCCATAAATACCTGTTCATCAACTTTGGCCAAGATTGAAGCTAATAGTCTCATTTGCTTCAATTCTAAGGATAATTTGACTTTATTGTGCATGATGAAATCCGTGCCTTTCATTTCAACTGCAACCAGCGCAGTAAATTTCAATGGCTTCGAACCAGCTCCAATCGTGATGTCAGTATCAAGTATATGAGGATCATTTGAACGAGGTTGTATTATTTTTAGTGGGAATATCGTGCTATTCATGTTTTCAATTTCAATGCTAATGATGTGCACCATGATCTCATTTTGGCTAAGTGGAAGCGAAAGATTTATTTCTGTAGGTATATGCAAATAGCCTGTAGTATTTGAGAGTAGACGCGTTACTGGTCCAATGAAGTACTCATTTAGATATGGTAAGCCATTCTTTTCATCAAAAAGTAAAAACCTACTAAACACTTCCATTGTATTAGATATGAGATCTCCATATGGCATAGATCCAGACCCCCCTTGTTCTTTTGCTAGTGCTTGATTGAGAAGCAAATCCCTAAAATCTACAAATGAGTGTTGCGGAGGTGGGACATATCGAGGACAATTTGTTTGGGAATATTGTGCTATTGCTTTCATTGTCTCATTTTGCATTATCTCAAGACCTACTGTTCGTGCAAGTATAGGTATAGTTTCAACCATATTGTACATATCATTCAAGGAATCGGATATCTCTAGTGATAGCTTGTCGATTCCCGGACTTATTAGGCCTTGAATCTGTGGACCATCGTATTGGTCAAATTCCAGGTTAAATTTTGTGAAATTTAATTGCGATAAAAAGCTTAAAGAGCAGTTTGTATACAATACTGACTGCAGCTTCAATGTTTCAAATGATCTCCGATTAATACCCGTGAAAAATGCTATCGTAGATTCTATATCTGAAACTGATATTACAAAATTTATTTCTTCCACTCGGTTAGGAAATGTAAACTCAATAATATCTGGAGGAAGATTTGGACTAGAAGAACCTAATTCAACCCTCATATTAGCTTCTATATCCAACTTGCCCAATGCAAGGGATATTTCATGTGTCTGTTTGGAAATTGCTTTTAAAGGCTTGATTTTTTTAAAACTATCTAGTCCTTTCATGTAAAGCGAATTTAATTTAATATTGATTTTTGGAGTCGATTCATCGCCTTCATAAACAGATGCATCATGGACTAAAAAACGTAGCGTTTGGAAATCTAACGTAATCAATCCGTCACAATTCAGTATTTTGTCTCGCAGCAATGTATTGATTGAAACTTCGTTATCAACAATTCTATTCCATGACGAATCAACTTTGACCATAGTATTGAATAGCGCCTCCGATGGCGGGTAATTCATATTCTTGAAGTCTATTAAAGATGAGGCCTCTATTGCTGGAATGCTAGATTGTATTGATAGTGGGTCCATGTTTTTGGATTCTAATGTATTTAGCTCTCGTGCTAATGATGCAATTTGGTCGCTGAATATTGGCGATCCTACATCTTGCAGCAATTTACAAATTTGTGTTTCGAGAATATTGGGAAGTATGGGTCGAAACAAGTTTGCTAATCTGTCTATGATTTCCACAGCAACACCGCCACTCATTTGAATAGCTTCCAACTCAAAAGTCATTTCGCATGATTCAATACGTCCAGAAGTTGGAGGATCTGTCAACAAGTTATTGGATTGAAATGTTGTTTTTAATATCATACGTACATCTTCTATATCTACAAGAATATTCCCTTGGTTTGGTATTATAGTAGCAAAAATTGGTATGATTTCTTCTCCACTTTGGTATTCCCAGTTAAAAGAGCATCTCAAGGAAATTCCGGAAATTCCAAAATCAATGGAAGCTTGTCGATTATCTGCACTGATTGCGTGAGAAAACTCGATATTTCGAATGGCGAAATCATTGCAGACTAGATCCTGGATATAAAGGCTCGAACCTTCTGGAAATAGGTCCGGAAATTCTGCAATCTCTTCAGTTGGAAACGTCAAGGATAGGCCTTCCAAAAAAGAACTGAATTCATCAAAATCCTGCGCTTGCGCGACACGTTGAGTAGCTGTAGATTGATTGTGTCGTCTCTGGTCATAAATATCATTGATGAGATTATGAGCTTTGATAGGGAAGTTTAAAAGAGCGAGGATGCTGTATATCAAGGTTATAGAACCCATTCTGCTGTTCCTCTGAAGTTTTATTGTGTATTTTATGCAGCAGTGTGCATCTTCCTACGAACTGCTGTACATCCCACGCTTGTCATAGTTATCACTCTTCGCGTATAGTGCATCGCATTCAAATGTATGAAGATTCATAGCATAATTAATTACTACATAACAAGTTTTTGCCGTATGACTATACGTTTTTTACGTACCTATTAAAAAAATTGCCGTGGGATCATGTCAATAAATTCCAATTAATTGTTCATAAAAAAATAAATTGATGTAAATTCGTGTAACAATCTACAGGACTTTTGATTTATGTGAAAGTAAAGGAAAAATACCGGGAGGGTCGCACGGATGAAGTTGTTTCCATCAAGTATGGAATTTCCGCTTATTTTGATGGTTTCAAGTAGCGATTGACAC
>Ga0209092_10002550_pt1 | contig 16675 bp, 15 predicted proteins | sample FraStrMetagenome_FD_187446 | JGI IMG/M metagenome (GOLD analysis project Ga0209092, IMG submission 187446) | Marine eukaryotic phytoplankton communities from Arctic Ocean - Fram Strait ARC3M Metagenome (SPAdes) (version 2) | ecosystem: Environmental > Aquatic > Marine > Oceanic | place: Fram...
TGTTTTTGGCCTCAGAACTGTTTTTATTCGTATTTTCATTTGAACCTTACCTAATTAATAACTAGAAAATACTCATTTGTCAATTTTTACGGCATGAATTCAAACGAAAGTAAAAAGGAAGAAGATTTATACCTTTCACGATGGTATGTTTATTTCATTGATATTTAATATAGCATGTAGGTTAATTTTTTCAAACGCAAATGATCTCTATAAGAGAATTAGCTTGTTATTTGTAATAATTACAACGAAGACTCACAAGATTCCTATTCTTCAAATAGTGCTACTGATGATACATGTGATGCATTTGTTTGTACCAACAATCTATGCATACCAGTGCAATCTGCTTCCGACTGTGATTGTGGAAGACCATATCTCAAAATAAAGGGAAAGTACATTTGCAAATATTTTGGTAAGTTTAAATGTATTTGTGAGAACATTTGGAGCAGTGCTCATTGTTGGAAAGGCATGACACAATCTTGTCAAGGATGTAATCGAGAAAATATACCCATATGGACGAAACAATTGGATAGGCGACGTGTAGATAATAGTAATGGATCACATGATTGTTCACGTTGCGCGATGTATCGAAGGCTAGGAAATGATTGTACGGGACGATCATATTTTCAAGCATTCTTGAAATGATAACTGGGTTGATATATGATCTATATATTTATTATTCACAGAAAATGACGCTTTCTTAAATTATCCATAACTTCTATATCAGCCTCTGTACGGATTGAATAAATCAAATGAAAACTGTCGAATCTTAAGGAAAGGTTTATTTTTAATATAGTTGAAACATAAAGTTAATGTACTTGCTTTGCATCGTTGTGATTGATATTTTGTTTTCTTGCTCCTGAACATACATCATTTTTTTATGTTGAAGATCTTTGGTGGTTGTGTTTATTCCGTTGGTTTAATTTCAACGCTATTTTTCCTAATAAAAATATTCCGAACACCTTCATACTTCAAAAGTTTCCTACGTTCCTTAAATTCTTCCTCAGTTTCACCGTCTTCCATAATCAAAACACCATTCTCTTCAGCAATATTTGCGGTTAGACGAACAATTCGTAAATTTGTATCCAGAAATGTTGTATCCATACCCAATCCATTTGGATCAAATAATTCAGTGGGCATAGAATTATGGATCATACCCACTATTTGCTGCACTTCTTCTCCACTAGGAAGTCTACTTCCCTTGGCTAGTTTCATTGCATGATTTTCTAATTTCATTTGCATTCGTGCGGCACCATTACTACCAATCTCATAAGAGTTCTTGATTGTCATTGTGCCGGAGGTATCAAAATGAAAGTCTTCGGCTGCATGATCCCACAATGCCTTTCAAGATGACAATATTAACTGTGTAAATAAAAGAAATAACTAATAATTTTGCACAAAAATCAATCCCAAGAACTTACGACGTTAGTGATTTCTCCTTTCATACTATTCATTGATGATGGCTCTACTTTTTGAACTAATTCTCTCAATCGAAGCGTTGCACTCGGTGTCCCCAACATGTTTGTAGAAAAAAGCTGTACCGTGCCATGGAAATTTCAATGCAATGTCATATTTGTATAAGCTAGATTTCATACAAAGATAATGTTCTGAAGAGTATCATGAATATAGTAGAAAAAACTTACCAATTGCCAATCTCCAGTTTGGGCCATATTGAAAAATTCCAACGTAAGAACAGGTTCGTACTTGGCTTCTAAGGAATTCACTAATGCAGATACTAATTCATTTTCTTCCTTAGTTCCAGTCATTCTTGGTAGAAGTTCCAACAAACGGGATTTAATTTCCTCAATAGACGACGATGTAAATTCATCCTCATAGGAATTAGTGGTATCTTGGGGTATTTCAATGGGGGTGGGAGCTGATTCTGATGTGGAGGGTGTTGTTGAAACAAACAATTGGGTTGTTGCAATATTTCGCCTGTGGGTGAATGCTTTTCTACTGCTTGGGCAGAAATTTGTGAAGGCTTGTGATCTTAAGAACATGGAAGATATGAGGCTAAGTAAAGCAATTATCGAATAACATTGTTGGAATGCGGTAACTGAGCGGGATTTTGAGGATGTCATAGTAAGAAGTATTGGATCGGTCAAATGAAGGGAAAAATTGACAATGCGAACTCTGCAATCGAAGCAAGGTATTATAGACGTGCTGCACTTGTGCTCTCGAATGGTGGTGATTGATGTAATTTATGAGATGCAAACGCACGTGTGAAGCACAGGCCAGATTTTCTACGTACGATCTTTTATGTGTTTTTACAATAATTGTTCCATCAAAATTTGTGTTGTCCTATGTGGTGGATGAAAAAGTGACCAGAATGCAAATTCAGCAGCAGTCTAACGTGCATGTCGACGTACTTTGCTTACATCATGTTCCAAAAGTTTTCTTCTACATTCATTAGTTCTTCATTTAGTGTAGAATTGACACGATTCATCAGCAGTATACATTGTACGAGCGAGAACGACCAATTTATGTTGTTGTCAACAGCAGGTTATCTTTTTACTGCTGCTGTTTCTTCACATTTTTTGAGAATATTCACCTGCTGTACAAACTACATCGAATAAACAAGGAACATATAAAGAAGCCAATACCTAACAAGTCATTTCTTTGGCATGATTTGTCAACTTTCAGCTTTTGTAGAGTTTGGATTGGGTAGGGACACTTTTATTGTTTGAAAACCGAGAAGTGTGTTTTTAGGGATATGATAAATATTCATATTCATTACCAGAAACAATCGCACCACGTGAAATCAAGCATGCAAAAATTTGTCGATTTGCCAATTTCAACTAGTGACTAGTATTCTGGAAACTTATTGTGAAGAACACTGAAGATCTCTAGGTATTCCAAATGAAAATTATAACATAAATCAACCAATGAGAAATCTAAATCAGTAATAAAGTTTTCACGCATGTATGGGCAGACAATTTCATTACTGTCACAAGTCCTAATTGAAATATTTGATTTTTTAATCTGTTTTTGCTTTATCTGATTCTTGCTCATCAATCTTCAGATCCTTCATTGAATTACTTGTGTTATCATTCTTTATTTCATTCTCTTCCTCTTCTTTTATTTCATACACGTATCCAAATTCATTAGGCCTTGCCATATCCACTCTATACCAATATGCCTGAAATAAAAATACTACAAACACCACATCATCACGTAATGTCATGAGTCGATGTTTCCAAGGCATCGCAATCAAGAATGCAAAAACATCATCAATAAAGGTATTGAAAATCTTATACAAGAATACTCGAATGGGTAAATGTGCGACACTTTTCAGGCGGTAGTTGACATATAGTTGTGGACAGAGGGAGATAAATCCGAACGTATAGACAGCATTGGCAAGGTTGGAGATCGACCAGGAATAGTAGGTAGTGAAGGTTTTGTCATATTGTAGGGCATAAATTCCCATCCCGATGATTATAGGATATAGGAATAAAGCAAGGTACGTTACGGCAATTTGATCATATTCACGAGTTTGTTGTTCTATGTTCATGATATACGATACTTTTGGATTTGTGATAGTATTCTTGGATGTTTCATTTTCATTTTCATTTTCATTTTCATTTTCATTTTCATTTTCATTTTCATTTTCATTTTCATTTCGTCGGGTAAATATATTCCATTGTAATTGAATATATGGAAATGCAGTCGTAAAATGAAAACGTGGTTTTGTCACTCTCATAACTTTCCAACCTTGCACTAAGATTTCACCTCCAATAGTAAATAAAATCAATGAACTGGTACCACCACCATCCATTAAATATAAGAATAAGATAATAGAGCATATCCAATTGGTAATGATCGAAGATATGGAGATCCCCATTGTATTCGTTTTTTGTTGAAAAAATTGAACATCTTCACGGAAGGCCATATAATCCAAATAAACATGAACAATGGAGATTAGGTTGGTAAGTAGGAATCTATAAATATATTCATCTCGTAAAAAAAATCGAATGTCATCTAATTCCGTGGGTGATAATATTGATTCAACGACTTTCATCCCTTCGGTCATTAAATTATGAATAACATCTCGTTCAGGAGAAATAATGGAGAATTTGATGGACAATGTGACAGGTGGTTTAGGTGCATTTGTTTGTGATTTTTCAACGTGAGAGGTAGAAGTAGTGGTAGTAGTAGTAGTCGTGGAAGAAGACGATGAAATTGGTGGAGCAAGGAGAGATTGATGTTGATGCAATAAAGCATTATCGTCAGCATAAAACAATGGTTTATAATGAAATGTCGTATATCGATTTTGATACAAATGTCGTTTGAGTATTACACCATCGGATCGATGAACAGATCCATAAATTTGATCATCTGCGACATATCGTAATACTATCGGCTGTTTTCCATATTTATAAAATGGAATATTCTGTTTTGGCAATGATGATGATGGAAGGGTACTAGAAGACTTGATGGGATCTACCATTTCGATAAATCTTGTAAGGTCAAAGGTTGCTTCAGCGACTTGATCAGTATGTAGATTGTTAGTAGGATGAGATTTTCGAAGGATGAATTTGGCCTTGAGTGGAGCTACGGAAGATGTATTCTTCGGAAGTGATCTTCGCTGTCTAGCCCAAGAAGGAATCGCTATCGTACAATTGGATCCCTCTAGACGAATAGCGCTTTGTTCCTGCAATGATATATCAAAGGAACTACACGATTCTACTTTCTTCCAATAAAATGCATCATTATTAGCATCATTTTCGATGTGTGGTTTCGTTTCTTGGATTGTCAATATGAATAAATCCAAAATTAGTTGTTCTTGAAGAGATACAAGTGGTGTCAAACATCGAGATGAAGATGTATTGTGAATTTCTTTAGGACATGGGTAAAGGGGCTTGGAGGAAAGGTGAAGAGAGTAAAATGTTCCTAAAAGATAAAGAAGAATTGCAATCAATGTGATGATGGAGCGATTCATTGTATAATAATAATAGTCATAATAATAGTAATAGTAATAATAATAATAGTAATGTTGCTACCACCATACCTCATAAATAGATTATACTTCTTGACCAGCAGAAATATTATGTTTGCTACAAGTGCAAATGAAAGTTTGACCTCTCTCACGAGGGTTCACAATTGAAATGGACATGGATATACTTACGCGTGTAATATATGTGGGCATGCGCTCGTCCTTGTTGCAAATGATGTAGAGCAGGATAATGGCGTCATGGGACGATTTTAAATTTTGTATTATTTTATTATTTTATTATTTTATTATTTACTCGACTAGATTGGGAGTCTTTCTTGTATGATTTTTTCTATGATTTTCATTGGTTTTGATTGTATACTGATCAAGGAATAACATCTTCTTGGTTGCGAGTCAATATAAACATAGTGCCCATATTTCCACGTCCAATTCTGACATCCTCATTTAAAAAGGTAGTTTCCAACCATCCACTATCCATTGTCCCTCTTACAAAACCAACCAATTGAAAAACATTGTCCAATGGAATCTTCAGTCCTCCCAATTTGTCCAATTGAATCATTCCGTATTCAAAGGCAACCACAACTCGATTCGAGACAGAATCAGAAGGACGGAAGGATCCACCTACCATAACCTTTCCAAAATCAAGTTGAACTTCATTCCGGATTTGATTTTGAGATATATCAATGATTTGCAATACTGGTTTATTGGAAGTATCAACAGTGATTCCTGCAGCACTAATAGATCCCTTAGAAGATGCTTGATTCGTGGGAATTTTCGAATTGCCTTCTGATCCGTTAATGGGTGTCCATTCCTCTGCATCCTCTTCACCATCCTCGATGTCAATATCCATATCCATATCCATATCCATATCATTCTGTAATTGACTGGGAGATGTATATTGAAGATACCAGGTCCCATCTAAATCTTGGAGTGATTTCGTATCTGAGAATAAATTGGTAGGTGGAATATTTTGAAGTTCCATAGTTCGGACAAGAGTCAAAACTTGTTTTTGTTGTTCTGAAGTGGCAGTTTTACCATTGTTGGTGTTGGAGATGAGATTGAGTAATTGTTGTTTTTGTTGACGTAGCGATGATGATGATGATGATGATGATGACGATGATGGTTGGAAAAATGATGGAAGGGGGGGAAACTGGAATTGAAAGGCTGTCTTGGAGGAAGGATGTGTGTGACGAGCTTGTGCGAGAGATAGGAATGGAAGAAGGATGGAGAGGGTAGCTTTTTGAAATGGATTCATTGAGATCATGATTGTCGTAATTTCCTGTTGGGTAGTTTTCGTTTTAGTGTTGGTGTGATTGTTAGCTACAGTGTCAATTCGTGGGTGCTGTGACGGAAGTTGGATACTATGTAGGTTGTTGTTTTTTGTATAGGATGATGACAGTGAAGGATGTGATGGATTAGATTCCCTTACGTGTTAATAATTGGATACGAAGATGGTACAGTATGATGGTACGGTATCAATACATATTGAGTATCATTATATTCCAACAACAGACTCCAAAGATTCAGCAGATTAAAATTTGATTTCTGTACCCTTTCGACAAGAAAACATGTACACCATATTATGTATACCAAATGAAAATGAAAATGAAAATGGAAATGGAAATCAACGCACTCCCCATCAAGGTTGTTCCAAAGTGCGGGCAGCAGAATTGAAATGATCAGAATCTCTACATCTGGAATGATATGATATGATATGATATGATATACTTGGGATAGGAAAAACGAGAAATGATGTCTTGCTGACACGTTCCGAATGGATGCCTCTGCTATGTGTTTTTTATTCTATCGTAATTAGAAACTATACCAGCAGGAGTGAATTACGTCAACGAAATTAGGTAGAAGTGGTAGAGGAAGCATAGGGTGACTCATTCATTGCTCATTCAATGGAACTAAATAATTAGAGTCTAACTAACTAATGAAATTAGATTGGATGTCATTCACATAGGAGGAGTTCGTTTCCTTCGTACATACTATATCATGTACCATACTTGGATTTGTAATATTTAGGAGTATGATGGTAGTGGAACCAGAATAATAATTTATGAGGCTCTCATCGACATTGAATAGAATCACGAAAATCCGTTGCTCCCCCAATTCATTTCTGCTGGGCACTCTCAAATCTTGATTATTGATTCATTCCAATATTGATTCATTCCAATATAAATTCATTGATTGATTTGCATCCACGACCATCTTGTGACTGTGGAACGTCATTACTGATTGATTGACAGTCTCCCACCAATACCCATCCCTCTTCTCAACACCCCGATTCGATTCGATTCCATTCCATTCATTTCGTGTCATAGTATTCTACTCTACTCTACTCCATCTGACAGTATGAAGATCTCCATTGTCTACTTTCTATCGTACATTGCTCACACCAGTCATGGATTTCAAACTCCAGCATCGAGCTTTCGTCCCTTTCTTACTCAACATCATCATCATCATCAACAACATCATCACAATGAGTTGACACAAACACGACCCAGCTTCCTCTCTCCACTCTTTTCCTCCACCGATAATGAAAATGAGATTAATAATGAAATTGATAATGAAATTGATAATCAAATTGATAATGAAATTGATGTTGATAATGATGTTGATAATGAAATTATTATGGAAGCAGGACATTCGATAGAATCCTCTCCCTCCGGACCCAACAACTCCATGGTCCACAAACTCACCATCCACTTAGGCAACAAACATCATCCAGAACCACTCATTCTCGAAACTGGCAAAATAGCGCGCCAAGCATCGGCCTCCATCACTTTGACACGCGGAGACACCATCTTATTAGCCACTGCCGCTCACGACAAAGACCCCAAAGACGCCATTGATTTCTTACCATTGAGTGTGGAACATCAAGAGCGATTTAGCAGTGCTGGATTAACATCTGGATCGTACAACAAACGAGATGGAAGGGCCGCCGAACACGAGATTTTAACATGTCGTTTGATTGATCGACCTCTCCGACCCTTGGTGAAAGATGGATGGACCCATGAGACACAATTGCTAAGTTGGGTTCTGAGTTATGATGGAGAACGGAATTGTGATTCCTTGGCCATCACGGCCAGTGCCGCCGCCATGTGGATGAGTGACATCCCCTTACTCAAACCGGTGGCCGGGGTGGAAGTAGGGTTGGATCCAGACACTCACGAATTGTATTTGAACCCCACCAATGATCAAATGGAAAAATCACCCTTGAAATTAATAGTGGCAGGAACCAAGGATGCTGTGTTGATGATTGAAGGTGCTGCTGACTTTTTATCCGAAGAACAAATGATGGAAGCTGTCAAATTCGGTCATGAAGCTATTCAAACCATATGTGTGGCATTGGAAGACTTTGCCAAAGTGGCAGGGAAACCCAAAAAATTAGATACCCTCCCCACCCAAATAGAAGGCTTGCACGAGAAAGTAGATGACCTCATGATGGAGAAAGTAGATGAACTGTACGCACTACATTCCACCAAGGAGGATCATTCCAAACTCCAATCCAAACTCTCCAAAGAAATTCTCCAACTCTTGGAAGAGGAATATCCCGAACCATCCCAAAAACTTCAAATCAAAGCTGCCTTCAAAGATCTACTCTGTCGTCGTATGTTTGACAAAGCCAAGACTACTGGATTACGATGTGATGGTCGAGAACTTGCCCAAGTACGTGCGATCAACGCTGACGCTGGCTTTCTTCCAAGTGTGCATGGATCCGCATTGTTCACACGAGGAGAAACACAGGCCATTGCCACCGCCACATTGGGAGATTCCGGAATGAAACAAAAAATTGATACACTCGTGGGATTGAACAAAAAACGATTTTATTTGCAATATACCTTCCCACCAAGTTGTGTGGGAGAGACAGGCCGTGTGGGTGCTCCTGGAAGACGAGAAGTAGGTCATGGAAACCTGGCCGAACGGGCCTTGATTCCCTGCTTGCCCAGTGAAGAAGATTTCCCCTACACTATTCGTGTGGAAAGTTTGATTACGGAAAGTCATGGATCCTCCTCCATGGCCTCTGTGTGTGGTGGAGCACTCGCACTTATGGATGCCGGTGTGCCCATCTCCAACCCAGTGGCTGGAATTGCCATGGGGATGCTTCTGGGAGACAAAGGCGGAGTCAGTGATGAAAATGCTGTCATTGTCTCGGACATTTTAGGCACGGAAGATGCCCTCGGAACGATGGATTTCAAAGTGGCAGGAGATCGAAATGGCATCACCACCTTCCAACTCGATATCAAGTGCGAAGGATTGACATTGGAAACCATGGCCAAAGCCTTAGAACAAGCTCGCCAGGGTCGTCTTCATATCCTGGACGAAATGGAAAAATGCATCACTGCCCCAAGGGATGATTTACCACCCACAGTTCCAAAAGTTACAACCTTCTCCATTGACCCTGACACCATTGGAAGAGTGATTGGACCCGGAGGAAAACAAATACGTGCCATTATTGAAGACTTTCAATTGGCCAATATGAATGTGGAAGAAGATGGACGTATTCAAATATCCTCCTTGAACTCCACCGCCCTGGAACTTGCCAAGAACTTTACCAACGACTTGGTCGCCGGAGGAGGTGGACCAGGAGGTGGTCGAGGTGGAGGAGGACGTGGAAAAAAACCCGACTATGTAGGACCACCTGCCGAAGTTGGGAAAATTTACAGAGGTAAGATTAAGGGAATTCATCAATTTGGTGTCTTTGTCGAAATTCTACCAGGACCCGAAGATGGATCTACACCGGGATTGGAAGGACTTTGTCATGTCTCCGAATTGCATACCGAACGTATCCGAAATTGTGAAGGATTTGTGAATTCCATGGGGGTCGAGGAATTGGAAGTCAAACTTCTTGCCATCAATGAAAGGGGACAATTACAGCTTAGTCGAAAAGCTGTCTTACAAGAACGCAAATCGAAGTCTTCTTCCTCCAAATCCAAATCAACATCTACCTCCAAATCTACTCCCAATTCGAGCATGTCCAATGCCGAAGTGGATGTGATTGCCAAAGCTATAGAAGGGGTTTCCGATGATTAACATGTAATTTGATTTATTTAAGAGTCTCGAATTTCATTATTCTATTTATACTTTTAGTCATGACATTTTATAATTCATGAACAATACTCCTGAATTCATAATTGGTAGGCTTGTACTTAGTTACCATGATTGATGATATATATATAATTTGATTTATTTAAGAGTTTCGAATTTCATGATTCTACTTTCTATATATAGTTATAGTCATGATATTTTATAATTCATGAATCATACTCCTGAATTAATGATTGGTAGGCTTGGGGGTTGCCTGGAAATACGATTGGGACCAATCACTTTGTTCATCATGATGATGATGAATATGATGATTGTGATTACTAATTCCCACCATTTTTTGAATCACATGACCACTTTTATGACTATGAATCTGAAATGATGCCGCCAAGACAGCTAATCGAATCAATGGAGTGACATCCATGTAGTTGGCAGCCAATATCAATTCTTGAAGTTGTTTCCATTTCAAATGTTGCACAAAATTGACATACCATGGAGACACGACAAAGTCCAATTGACATTCGGTTATGGGACTTTTGATTTCGGCCATGGGTTCTTTGTGATAATGTTGACAATATTCGACGACTTTGGCTAATATTTCCCCACGAACATTCTTTAATGGAATTTCTTTCTGCGGTCGGAGGTTCTCCAAATTGGAATTGCGTTGTCCATCACCACTGCTATCACTATCGCTGTCGCTGTCGCTGTCGCTGTCGCTGTCACTATCCACTCCAATGACTGTATCAATGAGTCCGGAGAGTTTTGCCACGGAGGCTGATATTTCAAATCGTTCCTCATCGCTACTTATGAGCGTTATTAATTCATCTTGATCCGTCATGCTACACTATCGTACTCGAAATTATCTTGATTCCAGCAGTATTTAATTAATAATGGTCATGGAAATTTGCTGTAATAATATTAATAATTTCTATTTATTTCTATTAATTAATTAATTCATTAAAATTAATTCTCAAGATTGAAATTGACTCAAATGGCAAGAAGTATGAAAGAGGGCCTATTCAGAATTGATTCCATCTCTGTATGTAGAAATGAGTATCACCGTTCTGTGAATTGAATACTTCATAGGATTGCTATGGAATGTAGAATCCCGTATGCCTAATACGAGTTTTTCATGCAAGAGGGCAAGATCTCATTCGAACCCTGTTGATTATGTATGGTTCTCAATTGTGAAGTATCTTGATGCCCTACAATCACAAACAATTTAAGCTAAGCTAAGCTAAGCTAACCTAACTACCTATAATCGTATCTTGACATTGACAGACTGTATCCAACAGTTGCGCCAAATTTATTTTTCATACTATACATTCGAAATAATCTCCAAGAAAAAAAAATTGAATATCAACATGAATCGATCTAATTTCATCCTCCTCTTAATCAGTGTCATCGGTAACCTAGCTTATGGCTTCTCATCTCCCTCCAACGCGAACGCTTTCATCATGAGTGCCCTTTCTAAGCCATTCTCCTCCAAGAATAAAAGCTCTCTTTCCTTTCCAAAACAAACCTTCACCATTGCTGATAACAAGAAGACAGATTCAGAGTCTACTACCAGTCTTAATTCTCATAGGAAAACTTCCTCTTCGATTTCCGTCGCTGCCAATCTTGGAGGTGCCATTGCAGATTCATCCAGTCCTTTCGAAAAAGTGTTTCAAGCATTCTCATCATTGTGGGCTTCTACGGGGGTCATCTATATCTTAATGAAGGCTGTCAAACGCGTTCTTCCAATTGCGTTAGATCCTTTTAAGGGAGGTTCTTCCCTTTCTCCTTTTCAACTTGCTTCCTATATAGGCACCTGTCTATTCTTTGCCTATGCCGAAGGCTACAAAGGATTTCAAAAGAAATTTTCACCATTGGTAGTATCACGATCCTTTACACTAGAACCAAAACTATCCAAATTGCACCATACAATACTAGCACCATTGTACGCCATGGGACTCTTTCATGCTACAAAAAAGAGAATGATTGTTAGTTGGAGTGTTTCTATGGGTGTTATGGCTATTGTTGCCGGTGTCAAACGATTACCCTACCCGTGGAGAAATATCGTAGATGCTGGAGTTGTTGTTGGACTGAGTTGGGGAGCTTTATCGATTATGATTGGATATATGAAAGCCTTATGGAATCAAGGTCATGTTGAAGGTGTTGATCCCTGTCTCCCTGAATAAAGAACAACTATTAAGAATTTTGATGAATGTCGATGTTTTATGTATCTTTTCATGCTTTGTCCTAATCCTACTATGATTCCATTTCTTCGATGCAGAGAATTATGGCAATTCTTTCATGACACATGAATACTAATCGTTTATGGATGAGATTCACATGATGAAAAAATAGGATAAAAATAATCATCCTCTCTAAAATATGTATGCGCACATTTCCAAGTTGCCAATCCTTTTTGACGTTGGACATTATGTATCATTCCTATCTCAATGTCATATCAATAACGTTGAGATGAATCATTCAAAACAATAATACAAACTATTTCCGGATATTTTAATCAATGATTTTAATCAATGATACCGTGCGCGATGAACAGAAAAATATACATTTTTTGTCAATTGAATGATTCATTAAGAAAACAGGTGTGTACATAATTGCAGAGAAGTGTTACCATACTCTATGTGCAATCATGATTAGTTTGACATGTACCTTGCTGTTTGCCTTTTCAAAGAAAAATGATTTCTGAGGAATAAGATTTAGGCTTATATTGGTTTCATTGCGAGCACCTTCATGGATCTATCATTCCTTTGCAAAAATATTGAAAGTACGGTATATCAGACGAAAATCCTGTACCTTCAAATAAACTTCATAAAATGTCCCATCAAATTTGAAAACATGTCGAAAATAAATGGTTTTAAACGTTAGCATTAGGATCATTAGCAATGAGTGTGATTCCAGTAGCAATCATAAGTACACCCAGCCACCCTGAATATGAAAGATCTTCGTCGAGAAATATTTTACCCAATAAAGTTCCAAAAAATACACTCCCTCTATCATCATCCATCGAATACCAAAAAATATGAATTCCGTTGAGCATCTAGTCACAAACATTAAAAAAAAAACAAAATTCATTATCATCATGACAATCAATGAATATAAATACTTACCCAATAATAATTGGTATTGATTGTGTCGCTTGAACACCCATTCCATTGACTGAGAAGGATATAATTTCTGCTATACCTACCGAAACACCTGCTAAAATAGCAAATATAACACCATGACTATCATAAAACAATTCCTCTTGTGCCGGCCCATAGGTCAAGAAAAGAAGTAAAATCAATCCAATGACAGCGGCAACTACCTGTAAAATAACACCGCCCAGAATGGGATGGATACTGGAAGAACCTTTCTTGATGAATATATTGTAAAGAGCATAGGCTAAGGCACATAATAGGGCAGGTAGAATCCAATGACTTAAATCTGGAGTTTCTTTTTCAGTGGGTAGTGGTAAAGTGGAAGATTGGGTTCCATAAGATGACTGTGCTGATTGTAAATCTCGTGGAAAGGTTGCTTTAGGACTGATGGGAACAAGCAATTTCGATTTTTCGATAAAGAATGCAGCATCATGTCCATCAATGGAATATCGATGTTGTTGAATAAATTGATTTCGTTCGTTTCCATCGTTTTCCTGTTGTTTTGTTTGGTGCATTCGTAATCTACGAATAGCAGCTGGTGATGAAATTAAGCTTGGTGATTTCCTCATTGTGGATGTTGATTTATGTGTGTATGGGTGGTCTTGAAAAAAAAGAATAAAAAGTATAAATTGGTAACGTAAACTTAAGCTGAATTTGTGAGGATGGAAAGGATGTTCAAGTTGGTATTAATGAGATTCAGATGAAAATGCAAAAATTTTAGTTTATTATGCTAAAATATTTGCTTGCGAAAAGTATTATACCATGAGACTGCTGACAACAAAGTACAAAACTCAATATTTGTTTGTTTGTTTGATTCTATAATATTTACGGTGTTTCCATAATGGCATTAGACTGCTGCTGAGCTAAGGGCCCACAGGATCACCAACGTTCCTGTTCTCTAGAGAGAGCTTACAGGATTGGATATGATAATAATGATAATTTCGATTAATAATTATTATTACCGTTAGTTGTTTCAGATTCAATTCCCCCTACTTACTTACTATACGAAGATGAAACCTACTCTGAATTCCAGCCCTCTTCCATAAAAGTTACAATTTCAATTGATCTCAATATGTTTACGTACGCAGTAGGAGATGCATTTCATATGGTGCAAGACACGATACTCGAACCCACGTGAAAACATGTCTGCTGAATAATTTCAATGAATATTGATAATTCTTTTCATTTTTTATTATTTAAGAAAAAAAACAAAGAAAATGGCGCGGAGATCTTCCAGGAAACAAACGATGGAATCCCCCTCTCCAGAAGATTTTGAAATAGAAGAAGAAGAAGATGATGATGATCCATCAATGTCACAATTTACACTCAGTCAATGTCCACAAACTTTTGAACTATCTCAATCCATACCTGAACCCAAGGCAACTGAAAAACAAAGACTCTCCGATCTAAGTGCAACACTTGCCTCCCAATCCATCACATCCTTATCTCGCGTATTGCTGTTCAAGGCCTTTTCTGGACAGGCCATTGATCGCCGGAAATGCTTTGAAGAAGCTCTTCCACCAGAGGTACGATCGGATCGAATTTCCAATGCTTTGCTACAGGAAGCCGAAGTTAGACTAAGGACTGTTTGGGGTCTGGAAATAAAAGGTGTTCCTGATTTTATGATGAATTCTTTACCTACGAAATACAAAGATAGATTTTATGTTTTGAATCATGTGAGTGATCCTGATGGAAGTCATTCCATGACAATACATAATCAAGAACATACAAGTGAAGAAAAGGGCCTTTTAATGGTAATTTTAGCACTTGCATTTTGCAAAGGCACTGCAATTCAAACGAATGCAGGTCCTACCAATATGACCATGACACAAGGCCAAAATGAGAAACAATATATTTACACTGCAAGATGGATTTCCGATATTGTTTTGTATCGATTATTGAATTCTATTGATGACACAATTACGGAAGAACCTCCACGAAATGTCACAAGAACTGGTGCTGGATCGAAACGAAAAAGTTTTTCCAACGTATCTATTTCCTCATCTCAATCGCCATCCTCACGCCGTACTCATTCCCATTTTCATGCTTCCAATATGATTGATATCGAATCTAAATTGGAGAAATTTGTGAGTATGGATTATCTTGTCAAAGAGAAAAGTGCTGACAAATTAGGATCAGCAAATCAAGATGATGTCGGGAATGCAGATTTAGATGAGGGATTTTGTTATGCAATGGGGCCAAGAGCGGCTTTGGAAATTGGTAGAAGGCAACTTATTTACTTTTGTGCTGATATCTTGGGGGAGCAGCCGGATGAGACTATGTTGGCAGAAATCAATGATGAATTTATGGAAGAGGAAGAAGAAGAAGAGACTGATTCATAAACACAATTTATCAATAAATTACATTTTGTTTGTATTTAAAACTGTAATTATTGACCAAAAATATAAATGCAGCAAAAGAGTATATTGAGCATTGGTTGTTTCCTTTTAAAATGATGATTCTTTCTGTTTGTTCCAAGATGACATCTCTCTACTTGAGGTTTCCGTACTGGAAAAGTTAGTAGGTTACGTAGACACTATCTATCCCCTTCATTTTATTTGTCACAAAGAGGAATCTCTCACGGCCATTGGAAACAACCAACCCACACAAAACTCAATCCACATCCACCCAAGAAATATAACCAATTGAAATAAGAACCATCTAATACCACCATGACGAATGAAAAAGTTAGAAAGAAAAAACATTCACAAACGATAAACTCCAAAAAAGCCATAAACACAGCAAATCAAAAGAAGAAACACAAAAAGAGAAAATTAGATAGCAGCAATGAAGAAACATCCACTACATCATCAGCCCAATTCTCCAATTCCTCCAAAAAAGACAAAGGACGCAAAAAGAATAAGAATCGAAAACCGCCAAAATCATTAGCATCAAAATTGAAAAGTTTGAGAGGAACTGCCGAGACAACACCTTTTCCACCAGAATGGAAAGCTAATCGAACAAAAGGCCATAAATCACTTTCACCGAAAGATGGTGATGATTTTTACTCATGTTTGAATACTTCGTATAAAGGTAAGATGGTTATTCTGGCTCATGAAGAGCATTCTTTTTATTCGACGTTCACAGTGAACTAACACTCAAATATATTAATATATTGATTTTGTTTATTTGTTTGTTTTATTTAACAAAGGTTTCTTCTGGGAAACGCCCGAAAAATTACCATCCTCATTGCATACTTCCTTTTCTTCTGCATTTTCAACACTCAATCAATCTAATTTATTTCAATATGATGCAGTTCAACCGGGCAGAAAAAAATTATCAAGAACCTTTGTTACAAGGACACTTGTAGGGAATCCAGGTTCCACCTATCGTTACCTTGGTCTACGTTTGTTTTCACATCCTTGGTGTGATGTTGATGCAAATGGAAATCAACATGACGAAAATTATATTACCACTCATGAAGATGATGAATCTAAAAGGAAAGCATCCAAACGTGATTTTAACTCCTCAAAAATCATCATTCGGGAAGGTTCCAGTCTGATTCATCTTGGATATGAAAGAT
>Ga0209092_10002552_pt1 | contig 16673 bp, 19 predicted proteins | sample FraStrMetagenome_FD_187446 | JGI IMG/M metagenome (GOLD analysis project Ga0209092, IMG submission 187446) | Marine eukaryotic phytoplankton communities from Arctic Ocean - Fram Strait ARC3M Metagenome (SPAdes) (version 2) | ecosystem: Environmental > Aquatic > Marine > Oceanic | place: Fram...
TGACGTTCACAAAATATAGGGCTTTTCATTGGTCGAGAGTTCACTTGCCTACCATGTGTGGTTTAACGGTCGCCGTTACAAAATGAACGTGAACGTGAATCTATATTCATTTCCATATGAAGTTGGCAACCCCCATTATCGTCTGCCGTTATTATTTGTGTTAATTTGAGACAAAAAATTCTGTAGATTTCTACGAGTTTAGTGTTTCATCGGAAGAGTAGTACCGATAAGAAAAATTAGGGCTCATCATTCATCATTGGTTACAGAATTATTATTCATCTGTTATCACGTGTAATAATTTACGAATTGCCCCTTACCGTCTAACTCAAATTGTGCATTCATAGTCACATGTAAGAATCTTCATTAAAAATTCAGTTGACACCCAAGCCATTAGTGGATGTTTGAGGAAGATATTGAGGAGTGTCGGTAGAGGTGGACCAAATCCCTCACAAACTACTTGCAAATTCTACAGTAAAAATTGACAACAGTGTTTTGTTAGTTGGTCTCGTTATATCATTCACTCTAAATGAGAAAAAATTGCTGACGATGTTTTGACTGGAAATGTTTAACAATAACGATCTATTATTTTCCAATATTTAGAAAGGCTTCAAGTCATAGAGCATGGTACCTTTTGAATTAGAATAAAAGTTTTTACCAGCCTCATCTCTTTTTCTACATGTTTCTTCAAACTTCAAGACTTCATCTTGATAACCTGTTGAACACAAATAAATGAAATTCAGATAAATCTTGCACCTTACATCAAGAACTTTCTCTTACCTTTATTGGTATCGTTCAACAACACAGGAATAAAGTCATCTTGTACTTTCCACAAGTTTTGACGCTGAAATAGCTGATTAAGCAAAACATTGTTTCCAAGACCAGAAGCAACGATCCCATTGACAATATAGGAATGTTGGCTTTGACCATAGGGATCATGACCATCGATCTCAAGATTGTATAGTATGTCCACATAGAAATTCTCAATCCTACCTTCTCTCAGATGTTTACTTACAATAGCATCTTCTATTTCCATCCAAGAACCATTCACCAGTATTGGATGAGATAATGTTCCAACTAGCTCAGATCCGATTTGAGTCGGGACAATAGCCATATCCAAATTGCTATGAACTTTATGCCGCAGGACTTTCGTTACACGTCCCACCTCACCATTTCGGCCTGTCTTGACGACTTGACCTGCCTGTACTTTAGATATTGCAAGAAGGACATTATCCGCCATCGTGACGAGTGCATCGGACGTGAAACATAAATGATCTCCACCACCTTCTCCTGTTGTATCTCCACCACCGCCACTTGTGTTCTCTTCCTCTTCTGGTGAACACTCAGCCGAGTTTGTTTGGGCAACATATTGAACCGAAGGATCTACAGCAAAGTCCCATGGAGGTGAAATGCCGAAATAGTCTTCAAGAACCTGGTCTGCCACTTGCAAAGATCCTTCAGCCCATCCTTGAACAAAGGAAAACGCCTCATTTACAACATGAATACCATAGGAGTTCAAAGGAGCGATAGCTTTGTCAACGCTAGACAAATCTGTCCATCCATGCCATCCACCACCAGCTCCGAGTGTACTCGGATTCCATGTCGCTAGCACTGCAAACTCAGGAAGCGTCGCACTGTTAAAGACCTGCTCTCCTTGAAATCCAGTATAGCTCGCATTGACATTTTCATATAGATGAAAATACCGTAGCTGAGAATGGGCGTGCTCCAGGAAGATTGCCCCCTCTTTGTCTGTGTTCGATATAATAGTCACTGGTTCAGGGCGATCACGTTGAAATCTTCGAAAATATTGAGCTTTGATACCCCCATAGTCATGAGCGTAGACTGCAAGTAAGAATCCATAACAATTTTCGCCGTCTTTGTCGCACTTAACATGACCATCATGATAACGACCTGCCGTGAAACGTTATGTGAGTATACGTTCGTAAATGTAAAACCAATTCTTTTTTCAGGCATAATTTTCAAAAAAGAATTTCTTTACCTTGCAAGAGCATATTTCGCGCATCTCCAGCCATATCGAAGTCACCATCAGTAAGGCCGAGTTCATACCACCATGCCTTCGAATAGTATAGATACAATTTTGTTACCACCTCTGTGAAAAAGTAAATTCAAATTTGTGAACAATGAGCAAACTGCATAAATCTAATTACGCAAGTAAATTAAAAATGGTAGTATGGTCAAGAAATAATCATTACCACTCTGCACAGAATGTATCGCATCTATAACCTCTCCTTCCTCTTCCAGGAGGTTAAATGGGATGGAGCTCTTGCGCAAAATCTGTAAAAGCGGTCGCTGTGGAACATTCAAGATTAAATCGTCCGATACAGAAGCAAATACTCCATTACTAAATTGGAGTGTGTTTGTCCTGGTTGAAGAGTCGTGGCTAATAGAGTACAATTCATGACGTGGGAAGAAACATACTCCATCGTCCACCAAAGTTTGAGCCATAAGTTCTACAAACGTGGCAAAGCCAATTTTTTCACTAGTAGTTGAGTCAATGATGTTATATTTAAGGCAGGGATCCTCGCTTTCATAGCACTCCACCGCAAGTCCAAGTTTCTCAGTTATGAGGGCATGTAATATCGGGGTGAATTCGGGCCTTGGTAGAAAGCAAAAAGAATCAGGTTTGACATCGTTACATCAAATAAAAACATCATTCAAATAAAAATTAAAAACAAAGATAAGGTATCGATGGTTGACGTACCAACTTCTGTAAGCACCGGCGTCTACTGTTATATCGTTTTCCGGTCCGAAACCTCGAAGTGAATATATTCGCCCACCAACTCGATCTGTCGCCTCGAAAACACAAACTTCGTCCGCATCGAACACTCCTTCTTCGATCAGACGCATGGCAGAATATAGACCCCCGGCACCAGCGCCTACAACTGCAAGCTTACATTCGGGGGCTGGGTCAGAACATGTAGTAAAAGTAGGGAAATCATCTGGACAATGATCTGGATTGCTCACTTCCGCGAGACATTCGTCCACGCTACCCATATAATACGGTGGTGCTTCGATTACTATTTCCATTATGTTTGTACAATCTGCAGCCTGAGATGTAACACCACTTCCTTGCAATGCCAAGAGCACCACCATTAGGCTTGTTGTCGTGCAGCCGCTAGACATCCCTTCACCTAATACTGCGACGCCGATGCCTGCCAGGGCCATGGTGGCAAAAATGGCTCGTAATGACGTCGATGAAGCAGAAGAGGGAGTATCGACAAAAGTAGAAGGCGCAGCTGTAGAGAGAGAATCAACCGAAGCCGAAGGCGATGGAGAGGCAGGTATGATAGGAGATGATGAGCTTATGTTGCCATGACACATGTCTTCCTCGGTAGAGAGTAAAATTTCTTTTTTATCATCGTCAATGGCTATATGCGGCATACTCGAATAACGTAGCACTGTGTTGATGAAAAAATGAGATTAAAATGAAACATTGTGCTCATTCACGATTGTCTTCAATGAAAGAGTTTGATGGCAACAGGTCTCCTGGAATCATTTTTGCAATTTTAACTCACCTTTTAACCGTGGCTTCGTCAAACCAGTATCAGTGAGACTGTGACGATAGACCTTCACGTCTAAATCTCCCAACACTTTAATATTGTGAAGGTAGCTGGGAATTTCTGTCTCAATGACGGGTGCGTTGTCAATGAAGTCACAGGTTGGATGATTAAGTTCGCGGGAGAGAGTTCCGCTAACTCCCTCGGCACCAAGTAGAAAGATAGTACATAAAAATATAAACATCTTACTACTCCTGTGTTTGCTGTGTGGAAAAAGAATTGCAACGGGTCCCTTCATCATGGTGATTAATTGTAGCTTTCATCTGATTTTTCTTTTTCGTTTTCCTTGTTTCGTGAAACATCGAGGAAGAATTCGGCTATTGACTCGACGACGCGACGATGCGAAGTCTTGTACCTGTAAATCATGTACATCATGTACATTTGTATCATGTATCATGTACCTCTCTTGTCGAATTTTTTGATTCAAGCAGTACTTTTCTTCATCAGAATTTGAAAGTGTCAACTTTGACGGTACTTTTCAAACTTCTGCAAAAAGGTGTTCTGATTTTATATCTTGTTACATATGAACAAATAATTTTTCAAGAGATATTAAAAAGTTGAATATGAGGCATGATTTAAGGTCAAATTCAACATAATTAATGAAAAATTAAGGCTGTGACATTCGTTGACATCGCGACTTATTCGATTAATTAACTAGTGTGATTAGTATCTTGCCTCAAGAACGAACCTGGCTTCGTCGGTAGTTTTGTACATGTACATTTATATCATGTGTATCATGGACCTCTCTTGTCGAATTTTTTGATTCAAGCAGTACTTTTCTTCATCAGAATTTGAAAGTGTTAACTTTGACGGTACTTTTCAAACTTCTGCAAAAAGGTGTTCTGATTTTATATCTTGTTACATATGAACAAATAATTTTTCAAGAGATATTAAAAGGTTAAATATGAGGCATTATTTAAGGTCAAATTCAACATAATTAATTGAAAAATTAAGGCTATGACATTCGTTGACATCGCGACTTATTCAATTAATTAACTAGTGTGATTAGTATCTTGCATCTTGCCTCAAGAACGAACCTGGCTTCGTCGGTAGTTTTCAAACTTCTTCTTCACAAGGAAAAACAATATCTTTGCGTCACATAGCACATGGCTACGAAACTTGTCATCGGAATTCCGCTGCGAATTGGTCAAATTCAGAAGTTATGTTCTACGTAGCGCAGTGGCGAATGGTACATGGCACATGGCTGCGAAACTTGTCATAGGAATTCTGCTGCCAAGTGGTCAAATTCAGAACTTTTGTTCTACGTTTGTTCTACGTAGCACAACAAATAAGAGCATATTTTTTTGATATTATGAATCAACGTCATTCTGCAAAAGAAAAAGTGTATCCGAACCCCATCAAAAGATATCATCACACTTTCAAAGTTGTCATAAACTTTATCGTCACAAAATTTATATGAAAAATATAAATTTTCGATATGCGTATTTACAATATTGCTTTCCTAATTCCGGCATTTGCCAGGGGACAGTGCCCTTTAGATCTCATTGAAATTCCGCTTGAAAATCTAACAGGTTTGCGTTTTGTTGGGTTCAACCCTACAGTCGCGCGATTCTCGGGCCCTGGTATGGTAAGTTTAAACTTATGGATATATTTATGTAGTTTGCGAAGGCATATTGTATTGGCTATATTTTCATTGAACATGTACCACAGGGGAACAAGATCGTTCTCAAAAATTACGCAGTCGAGCCAATGATGAGCTTTGACACGACAAACGCGCTAGTGGTTACTGCAGGTTATTCTTGTAGTGAAACTCCAACATCAGAACCAACTACTACACCAAGTTCTTTACCCTCTACCTCGCCCATCATCTCTACTGAAGTAACTGTTTCGCCAAGTTATTCACCTATTACTGAAGTAACTGTTTCGCCAAGTTATTCACCTATTGAGAGTTCTTCACCTGTTGAGAGCTCAGCTCTAAAGCTAACGGTTTCTACTCTATTCGCTGTTTTTGCTGGTTCCTACAGTGTGTCGTCCATTGCCTTCCTAGCGTTAGGTTTAATGGTTGCTGATGCGCAAAGCACATGTACAGAAGTTATTGATGTCGAGATTTATACGGATGCGAATGAAATCATACATGAAGAATTCAAGTCGGGGGCATTTGAAGTTTGCCCCCCTGAGGTAAGTACGCTTTTACGGAATTTTAATAAGGATTGCAAGTATATAATTTTTTGGTCTATTCTGCAATTGGGCAAACAAAAATTTGGGATAACGAACTGATGACAGAGCTTCTACTGGAAGCACCATCCTAATGTTTATGGGGGATATGAAGGTTGTGTCGGAGAGAAAGGCTTGGTACCTTGTGCGGAAAGTCAGGGGTACAATGACGAATCTCTCTATAATAAGTACCCCGTCATATGGGATCACGAGACGCAACAATGTCAATCGACCGGATATTCCTATGAAAATAGAACTTTTTGGATTTTATGGGGAGATCCACTTGATAAAACAGGTAAAACTTTTGTCCTTCTCTCAATTATAACCAAAATTAAGTCGGATCCTCTTCACTCATATGCTTGCACGCATTACTATAGAACTTGTTGCTCGTACAGGAATTAATCCAACTGTATCGTTTCCATTCATTAGGGGTCCATATCCGAGATATTCACTTGGTAGTTCGGTCGAGGATCGATTTTGGGATGATAGCATGAGCGCACGTATGATGTCGAAGGATTTGCTGCTCTACATCGATTCTTTTACGGAAGCTGAATTGGAAGATTTTACCGTGACAATGACTGAAGGAGCAGAGTCTGGTATGGTTGGCTTGAGAGGTGAGAGCAGAGTTTTATGTTTTACAACAATACATCATGCTTACATGATTTCTTTTGTTTCCGTGCTCTATTTTTAGGTGCTATGGCACTCTATATCGCAAGGACAACGTGTAACAGAGATATTTACGCGTTTATGGAAGGTCCAGCGTATGGTTACAGTAATGAAGATTCTGCGATGTTGGCAAATAGGTTCAGTAGCAGTTTTTACAACAGCTCGGAGTGTTTATGTTATTTGGATGATAGTTGCAAGGATCCCACCGTCACGATATCCAATGCTGGGTGGGTACCAAATACAGTTTTCCCGACTGCACTTGGCGGAGACAACATGTAAGTCAAATGTGTCCAAAATTTTTGTACGTTTGTAGCATGTAAAACTGTCTTTCTTTATTTTTATCTCCGGCTATGATCATTTTTATATGTTATATGATCAAATGTTGCTATTGATATGTGCCCTTTACTAATGATTCAATCTTCGAAAATTCGTACAGAACTTATTCGGCAGATTCTACCTCTCCAAATTCACCATTTTTCGAAAGTTTAGTCTTCCCAGAGAATCCCTCTGGCAAGATTAAGATTCCTCAGGTTCCTAATGCTGATCGCCGCGTTTGTGATGGAGTGTATTTATGGCCAATGTATTTTGGGATGAAGGATTATGCTATACCACTTGATGAGAAACCGGATTGTGTTGCCTGGTCTTTCTCTATTACTAAGGCGTATTCTGCTTCTGTTCGTGCCGGTCACATTATGTACAAGAACGAACCAGAACTTTTTTTCGATAGTACTATTGACGTTTTCGGTAGAATTCTCAACACCATGACTAATGGACTTTATTCTCAGTGGAGTTGGATGGGTCAGATGCAGCTATGGGAGATGATCATGTCTAAACCGTACACTGACCCTACCTCCTGGGTCGGTGCATACAGCGAAATAATGGACGAAAAGTGGGAAGCTGTTATCGATGGTTTCGCGGATTGTCCTGTCGTGACGGTTACGAATCCAAAAGCTGGCGCTTATGCTTTCTTTTTCTTCAACGAACCGTACCAGGGTGTACAGACAAGTGGAACTCCTTCTTTTTTCCTTGATGTGCTTGGTATTCATGCCACTACGTATTCATGGGGTTGGCGTGGGGCAAACCCAGCCGATTATTATGGTGATGGTGTTGGATTTCATGATTTTACGCGCATGCAACTTTACCGTGACTTGAATGTATATATTGAAGTTTCCCGTCGAGCCAAGATTGTTTGCGCAGATACTTCTGCGAGCATCGGTGATTTTTTGTCTATCGATGAATGGGTTGCTGCGTCATCTACCCGCGCCAACCGTCGTTTGCACGAGGAGACAGGCGAGGTCCTAACCAGGGAAGAACGCAGACTATCTCTCAAAGAAACTATTCCTCGATTGACTGATCGACAGTTGGAAATTCATGTAACCAATATTGAAAATAGGATCGCCACCGATGAAAAAGTTGAAGCTTGTGCTCCTGACTACACTACTACATGTTTGTTCGAGGCAATTGGGACTAGACATGAAGACTATTGATGATAGTGGTGTTGTGGAGCTTTACGGTGAGCCTCGTAAGCAGGCACCAGATATTTCGGGTAGTTTCTCTCTAGAGAAAATATCTAGCTACCTTCTCAAAAAAGTCCAACTTACTTCTACCGGCACGTATACATAATTTAGGAAATTTAGATGTTTTATGTTAGTCAATGATACCTCTGAGTTTGCGATATACCTTGTGACCAATCAATTTATTTATTTATGTAGGATTGTGAGGAATACCATCTCTTGGATCTTTACAGACTTACTCATTTGTGGCAAAACTTTTTATCTTTTGATAATAATATAGTCAGACGCATATACCAAATAATGATTTGGTTCGGATTAGATATCAAGTAATGATACCTCAACTTTTGCACGCTCACATGCTGACAAAAGAAAGTATTCTTTGCCAGTCAACTTCTCCCAATTTCTGACGGTAGCCACTCCTGGCTTTGATTGTTTTGAAGATTTCAAGCTGGAAGAAGCACTTGATAGGCTAGAATTCAACCCCTGACGTTTACATAAATTGGTTTTGAACTTATTATTGTCGATTGGAGCTTTCAAAATTTTATTCGACCTCGAGGAAATGACCTGAGTGATTTCGGTATTATCGCGTTTAATCCGGTCTCGAGTATTATATGAATGCATTGGAGCTTTTCTGGATTCTTTTCTTGTCACACTTTGAAGATGTCGTTTTTTCTTAGAAATTCTATTAGATAAATCCTCTAGTGGTTTCTTCGCTCGTACGTTGTTAGTTGCCTTTGAGAATATTTGCCTATTTCTTGATTGAACAGCTGTACATTTACTTTCGGACGAGACTTTCTTTTTCACATAAGCTGATGTGTCATAAAGCGTTTGTTGACGAGAGGCAGTAACTCTCATAAAGTTGTAAGTTCTTTTGGACCCTACACTTCGCGTTATTGGATGTTGTGATAAAATACCACCAGCACCGGTATTTCGTACGCTCGACACCTTGCCAATTGGACCGTGATCGATTACATCTGCCGATCCTTCTTTTTCTAGAATATTGCAACTTTCTAAATTTGACATGTCATATTCAATTTTTTTATTTGATTCCCGATTCCATTTCGGTTGCTTAAATGTCCTACGACGTTTCGCAAAAAGTTTCAGCTTGACATTTTCGGTCGAGCCCTTATCATCCTTCTTTATATCACAACCCTTGTGCCTTTGGCGTACAGGTCTCTTTTCAATATCATGCCTATATTTTTTCTCGTAGTGCATGGGGTGCACTTCTTGAAACCATGCTTCATCCTCTGGTTTCATATTCTCACTCAGCGGCTGACGCAGATCGGTGAAAATCTGCGTCGCGTCGAATACAAACAAATTCTCGTCATGTTCAGAAATCCTCGCAGTCATGGATCGATTCATGATGATAATTAGATTTATACTTTACTCTAAACCGCAAGTGAAAAACAAAAAATTAAGTAAGAAAGCAGCCTCCCCACGAAATTGAAGGTTCGACAGGATAATAAACGCACTGAGCACTGAGCACACTCCGCCAACAGTCGCAGCGTCCAAATAATATATCGATATCGATATCCATTCACCATCCGTGCCGATGCACACAGTAAAAGTCCTACGATGGATACTCGTACAGTTCTTCATAGCTTCATCTCGATATCAAACAAACACTCACATACACACATACTCACATTATCTCTATTGTTATTTGGTGTATTGTTTTCAAAAAAAGATACAAGTACATATGTATGGTTGGAAGTTGGAACAGCGATATATTATTTTTTGTAAAATTAGAGATGATGTTGTGGGAATTGGGCATGTCAGTGCGTACATATGTGCGAGTACGGCGGGTGCGTGGATCGCAGTCCGCTGCACTCGTAGATGTCACGTTGTAATGCAGTGGATGATAACGACCTATTTATAGATAGGCTATCGAATTTAGCTAAATCATCATAATCGATCCTGTAACGCCAGATTCGAATCGCGATCGCTAACATGCTCGCCTCGCTGAGCAGCGAGCAGCGAGCAGCGAGGGGTGCGCTTTTCATCCACAGTCCACAGTTATCTCTACTTACGCGATAATACACACACACACACACACGCTTTATTACAATACCAGCACTCTCGTACTTGGCATTCCACACATATTTTTTATATTTTGATTATTATATACATACAAATCGGAAGATACATGTACAGCAATGTTCAGCCTCAGCAGTGTATTCGATAAAGGTAAAGGCAAGTTTAGACGAGGGAACGGATATGCATTATAATGTCGTTATGCCGTTGATTGGCATTCAGATTCAGATTGAGGTGATGTTATGACTTTTCACTGATCTGGATCTCATCTCTAACGATGCACTACTAGAAGATCTTCATCTTAATTGGACGCTCTTTTTTTCTGATGCGACCAATCAAATCTTATTCTTCTTTATTTTACATCACATCTTTACAGAAAACGGCAGTGCCTTAAACGGAGCGCCGACAACGTCCTCCTCCTTCGTCTCGAAACTTGTGGCGCCACCCCGAACTCTGAGTGGAGCGCCAGTGCAACGTGTACCGCTTTCATCGCAAGGAAATAGCATGGAGAAAGATGAGGTGACATTTACATCTGCAGAATCTGCATTCCAAAAATCCATGGAGGCGGCAGCAAAACGAGGACAACACTTTTCCTTAAAAGATTTTGAAATTGGCAAGCCCCTGGGTCGAGGTAAATTTGGAACGGTGTATCTAGCCAGGGAAAAGCGATCGAAGTTTATTGTAGCACTCAAATGTTTGCAAAAAAGACAGCTAATGAAGGCTGGGTGCGAGCACCAGTTGAGAAGAGAGATAGAGATACAATCCCATATGCGTCACAAGCACATTTTGCGAATGTACGGCTACTTTTATGACGCTAAAAGAATTTATCTCATTTTGGAATTTTCGCCACGAGGAGAGTTGTACAAACTACTCATTGGGAAAGGTCGTTTCAATGAGAGAACGTCGGCACAGTATATTTGTGATTTGTCGAAAGCCTTGTCGTATTGTCATTCAAAGCACGTGATCCATCGTGATTTAAAGCCAGAAAATTTGTTAGTTGGGATGAAAGGAGAACTAAAAATCGCAGATTTCGGATGGTCTGTTCATGCACCTACTTCTCGACGAAACACCTTTTGCGGAACACTAGATTATCTCCCCCCTGAAATGATTGAAGGTCGTGATCACGATGAACAAGTAGATGTATGGAGTCTCGGAATTCTAATGTATGAATTTTTAGTTGGTTGTCCACCATTCGAGGCAGAAGGCCATAGCGCGACTTATCGCAGGATTTCGAGGGTGGATTTGAAATTTCCAAAGTGGATGAGCGATGATGCGAGAGACCTCATATCAAAACTATTGCAAAAGGATCCCAATAAGAGAATGGCTCTTGGTCGCATACCGAGTCATCCTTTTGTTCTTCGAAATTTGCGATAAGGCGGTGTACGAATATATACACACGTTTTGTAAATGTTTTAGTTGACACTGTCTTTATACCTTTTCTCGCCAAATTTATATATTCGTTGGCATTCTTACATGATATGCGTTCGATAAATCCGTACACTTATTGTAAATGTGTTAGTCGATATTGGCTTTAGTCTTTTTCCAGTCGAATTCATAAATTCTTTGGCATTCTCGTACACGATGCGTTCGATAAATCTACACACTGGAATCGTTGACGCTGCCTTTCTTCCTTCCTTCCTCTTCTAGTGAAATTCGTTGATTGGTCGGTATTCCTCTATATGTTTCGATCATATAACAACTGCTACTACTCCTCTTCCGATCCAGTGATTGATGAAGCGGACGAGTTATAACTATGGAGTAATCTATAACTGATACAAGAGTAGATTTTAACAAAATTAGTAACGGATAACGGATACAGTTGAAACAAACAAATTGACGCCGCTCTGCGTCTCTGCCTTCGTATGTATTAACTGCTTATCAACGAGGTATAGCAACTAAGATCACATTATTTTTTTAAAGGAATTCGTTATAAATTTGCATAGATATGAAGTCACTATGAGAAGGAGATCGGAGTACTTGAAATGGTAACAATCAAGCCTCTCTCTAGAGAAGTTACAAGTTTCGTCAAAATAGCGTTACTCGGCAGAAAAAAAGTTTACACTTGAAAAATTTATAGTGGTGACCCCTGCTAGGGTAAAAAACGGTTGAGAAATAGAATTACAAAAAGCCTATACCTTACATCGTATCCTTAATATATCTACACGGACATTTTCTCATTCACAACTTTTCCATTATTAAAAACAGCATTTTCAATATCTCTCTCAAGAAGCACAGTCGACTTCTCGAAAACTTCAGAATCTTCGATTTTCAAAGAGGTAGGTTCTTTCACAGCTACGTTTACAATCAGTTCGTCCTTTAAGTCTTTGTTTTCTGACACTGATGGAGATTTAGGCTCATTATCTTTATCAATAGAAGTTTGTGCTTTAATGTCAATCGCAGAAACTGTACTTTGACCGGCTATCGTTTCTTGATAAGAACCCTCTAGAGCTGTATGTGGAACTCTACCTAGGAGGCGACGGCCAAGAAAACGACCGATTCTACCTAAAGTCCTTTTAGTAATCCCTCCGACAATTTTGTCTGTAACTACTTTCGTTTTCTGAACTTTTGTGAGCTTAGGCTTGATCGGAGAACCATCAGCATTAAATCCAGGCTGCTCTTGCATACGTTTCAACTCTTCCTTTTCAATCATTGATTTTGAGATCGCGCCAATTACTTTAAGTGTGGGACATGGAGATGTGACTGGTTTTATCTTTGGCCAGTCGGCACCAGTGATATCCGCCGAGAGTCTGAATAAATCCATACCAAGATCTAAATCAAGTGCTTTTCCAGATTGTTCGTTTACGAAAATCGAGTCCCAGCCTCCCCCTGCGCCTCCTCCTCCAGAGATTTGACCGTCACGTTCAAGAGCTTCCGTACCCCTTCCTTCACGAGGTCCTCCATTCCAAGACCAGTAAACGCCGGATTTATCACAGCGTGGGTCGTGAGCGACCTGCATTAGGCGCTTACCCGCTTCTTCTTCCCCTACAAATCCACCAGTAATGTACTTCATGAAAATAGGAAAGTATTTTCGAAACCAGGCTCTCTTTTCGCGGAAGAGTGGGCTCTCAGCAATGCATCCAGGATAGATACTGCTAAATGTAATGCCTGTCAATTTATGGTACTTAGCATGAAGTGTGTTTGCTAATATCATAAGGCTCAATTTCGAGTCCTTATATGCTTTCGCTCCGTTAAATCCAAACCCTTGGAGTAGATGCTCCATGAGAAACCTTAACATTTAATCATATTACGATACAAAGCTCAAATAGTAACTTACCATCCGCCATGGCGACAGGATTCGTGAAACCTGCTTTGAATCCGTTTAAAGTTTTTAGATCTGCTATAGGGTAAACACCTGGCGACACAATGGCGAGATAAGTAAAGAGATTTCTTAGTATAAGGTATCAAATTGATTAAAAGAAACCACCAGTAGAGCTATCACGTACCACCACCACCTACAGTATTATCGTTACCTGTGACGCTACCTACAGTAATGATGCGAGGGTCGGCAGCATGTGTCATATCTTCAATCAACTCGCTAATCATTAAGAAATGGGAAAGGTAATTTATTTGCATCGTTTGTTCGTGTCCATCAGCACTCCATTTTGCGTAATCGAGGCTCGGTTGGTAAACTCCAGCATTACAGATGAGACGATCGATGGGCTTTGCACCTTTCCATTCTTTCAAATCATTGCAAAACTTTCGAACGCTCTCAAAGGAGTTTAGTTCACATTCCATTGTTGTGAAGGAGTCTTCCGGGAACTCATCGACTTCAGCAACTGCTTCCATCTTGTATGTATCACGAACAGCTCCCACAACATGGTATTGGCCAGTACGTAGTAGAGCGGCAGCAGTTTTTCGGCCAAGTCCTGAACTAGTACCAGTGATGACTACAAGTTCTGTAAGAAAAGAAAAAAAGTCGTACGATTAGAAAATGAACAAAAAGGTATACACGAAAACCTTTTCACCATCAGCGAAAGTTCGGAACAACATGATACTATAAAGCTTACTTTTGTCTCCGAATCTCTCCTCCATTGCTGCCTTGTCGGTAAGCTCCTGCGCAGACAAGGGTGCCTTCCATTTGGACATGAATTGAAAGCCTGCTGCACGGGTAGCAAGCAAAGCCAACGCGAATCCAACATTGAATTTCATGGCGCGATTTATTATATACGTACGTCGACTAATTAAGAATGGAAATGGATGAAGAGTGAAAACTCAAAGTGAAAAAAGTTGTGAGAGGATCTGGAAATCTTCGTAAGAAAAAGATAGCTGCGTACTTGAAGTGTGGAGACATCACGATCCCAATCGAAAATTTCTGTAGAGTTTAGAAAGATGAAGAGGGAGGAGTAACAATATTGCATTGAATTATATGTGCAAACCTATGATCCCGATCGAGGCTCCAATCTCCACGCGTAAGGTTTTCAGTCAAGCCATCAAACATAAAAATATTCATCGCCTAATATATATATTAATTAAAATATACTTTACCTTCGCGTCCGTAGGGTCTGTACGGTCTGTAGATCTAAGATCTACCAAAAGAAAGATCACATCACAAAAATCCTCCTTCGCATTTGAACTTTATTGTTCTTCCCAATATAGCTTCTTCTACCCACTATCATTTTTGCAGTGAACGCAATCGAAAAGGATTGTTATTTTACGAAGAGACGTACAGAATGAACCATTTGCTCCAACTGCTTTGTGCCCTTTTACTGTGGACTTCCGTGTCTGGATTTGCTGCTGTTCACTCCTCCAAATCAACTGAATCTTTTACTTCACTTAGAGCTTTGAAAATTGGGAAAAAGTATGAACCAAAATGGAAGAAAAAGAAAACACTGGCGGAAGAATCTGGATCAAGCGACAGTCTAGCTAATGTCGGGATAGCTGGATCAATTCCAATTGTCTTCAAACAAGGGGATGAAACAAAAACGACTTTCGCTATAGTTGGTGAACCTTTATCTGCCGTTGCAGCTCAGGCTGGTCAACCAATCAGATATGGGTGCAAAAAAGGCGAGTGCGGAACTTGTGAAGGTAAGGTTGAAATATATTTTTCAATTGTTGCGTTTTGATCTAACTCATTTGACTGCAGCACTATGCAACGGGAAGTGGATTAGACCTTGCGTCGCAAAAGTGCCTCAGCTTGCAGAGGGTGAAGAACTGACATTACAGTTGAAGCTGTAAAAAAGTCAGTTAGCTCCGGAAAGTTCTTTTCTATTCGATCCTTCATTATGGGTTTCGTTAACAATTTGCTTGGGATGATCGGTTTTGTAAAGCAACGTCGGGCTGCCCGAAAGAACTGGGAAGAAAGGCAAGAGATCGAAGATAAGATCAATCAATTAGCGGAAATGAAGAGGCGAGCTGCGTCGGCTTCCTAATAAAGTATGGGTAGAAAACAAATAAACACATAAACAAATTGCTTTCCAAGAAGAATAGAATGGGAAACGAGAGGGTTCAGCTGGTATGTCTTGCCTTGCACTGGAACCCCTGCGTCACCTATGCTTTTAATTTTAAACGAAAGATTTTTCCTAACATGTTATCGCTTCAATAGCTAGGATTACTATTAGTTTCGATCATTCGCTCTCACTCGTGAAGGCTTGATAGGTAAAATGAAAGAAAAGTTGTTGAATTGCACTGACCTAGTCGTAAAGAGTGTTGGTGTATTTTGTTATACTATCACATGCTGAAAATTCTCTAAATTTCGATTGAAATCACGTAGTAAAATCGCAAATCCGGGTACGGATACTTTAATAACGTTGGGTCAAGCTTGTGTATTTGTAATGTATCCGTAATGATGATACATCATACATCATATATCCTTGATAGATACGAGCAAATGTTTGGTTCGTTACGACCTGCAATCGCAGGATTGCCTGTCTCTCCTAAGAGTTCTAACGGGATACAAAAAGCATTATCTATAGTATGCATGTGGCTTAAAAATTCAAAATACTTTTTGAGTTCAACAGCCGTTTCATGGAAAACATACTAAGAACTTGCTCATAATTTTTTTCTTCATTTTGATAAAGATTAATGTAACCCAAATTAACTATACTTGACATAGAGATAGTGGGAACGTTGATAGTCAATGTATCAGAAAATATAAGAAATGAATTATAGGTAGAGAAATCCAATATCTCTTTGACATAGTAGATGTGATCATTGAATTCTCACTGGCCATCCTATGCAAATAAATCATTCCCACTTCTCTGCTTTACATCCAAACCTCCATTAGATGACACTTCCGTTAGCACTGTACATCAACCTTGTGTCTCTTTAGCGTACGGACAGTGACTGTTTACAAAGAAATCGTTATTCCAGAAATAAGCTCATTCAACTCTATTTTAACCGCCTCTTCACAATCTTTTCCAAAGTTTAAAATATCTTTTTTATCTTTTTAAATTTGAAATACCCACACAGTGGCTTCGTTTAACATCCAACCAAAGTTCGTACATAATACTAGTCTTCTGTGTCCGATGCATTAGTAAAGAAATAAAGGTTGTGAATACGAAGATTTTTCTGTAATTTTCCAACAGCATTATTCCAACGTAGCTAGGAGTATCATTGTATTCTTGCACTGGGTGAAATATACTTTGATAGACGTAGCGTAAGCCTACTATAGTACTCGTATATACCTACATAAGACTATTTTAGCTAGAGACGAGTACATAGCCTTACTGCTCCATCACACATGACACATGACAGATGCATCACCATCTGC
>Ga0209092_10002554_pt1 | contig 16672 bp, 8 predicted proteins | sample FraStrMetagenome_FD_187446 | JGI IMG/M metagenome (GOLD analysis project Ga0209092, IMG submission 187446) | Marine eukaryotic phytoplankton communities from Arctic Ocean - Fram Strait ARC3M Metagenome (SPAdes) (version 2) | ecosystem: Environmental > Aquatic > Marine > Oceanic | place: Fram...
AACTCAGAAGGAACTGCCGAAATAACCCCAGTCTGATCACGCAGGTGAGAAGATGTGATGATCACACGAGCACCTACAATCAATGGTGAAGGTTCGGAAGACGAATCCGAAGGAGTAGGAGGGTCGCGCAAAAACGGTTGAGGAGGTCCTAGGAGATTCGGAATTTCCTGAGAAAGACGCTCGAGTTCGGAGGCAAGAGAGGCAGCTTGAGCAGCTAGATTACGAATATAAGTTTCGATGTCCGTGAGCGGCATAAAAACAGAAAAATTTTGGATCCTTTATTGATAACCTTGTCTGAACTTTTGCTTCCTTGATCAAATTGGAAGTGTTGGCTCAGATCTTCAATTATTAAAATTGTGATCGATTTATTTCCTAAGAAATAATTTTCATAAAGATATTCTCCTACGCAATTACAACTCATTCTCGTAATCGATCTTGTATATTAAACAGGATCTCTTAAATGACAGCAGCTGTTTTTTCATTATATAGAAATGTATATATCTATAACATTCCTAAATATGACTTTCTGTCTAGAACATCAGTCCTCGTATATCAATATACTTTCTTAGACGTGTAGTAATCGTGTGTGGCTGGAGAAGAAGATATGTGTCATCTTTAATCTTTACTAAAACTGGCCTTGAACTTTTAAAACATAATCAACGATAACTAGATCAAATTATTCAGCCGTTAACCCTCTTAATTTTTCAGATAAATTTTATTAGTAGAAAATTATCTCAGCAGAATTCAACAGAATATACATTAGTCTTCACTGGTTTCAAAAAATATAATCAATCCCATGTTTTTGCGGTAAGGGTTTGACCATTCTATTTTTTCAAAACTGTAAAACCGTAAACCATAATTATGGTTTCATGATATACTTTTTTTGTCATCAAAGGTTTGTCCATCCTATTCTTTTTTTAACTATAATTATGGTCCATTTACATCAAATCACTAGATTCTATTTTTAACATTTCTGTATAATGTTTAAATTTCTTACTTTTCATCTTCTCAAAAATCCTTCCTCTTCATATGAGAACTTGACACAATAATAATACAACTCTACTTCTTGGAATAGGACAGATGTTCAACATCAAGAACTAAACAATATTTCAAAAAAAAATTGTGAAAGGTGATCAAGTCAGTACAAATAAACAAATGACACAATCTGTTGCAATTAAATGGCTTCAACTGCATCAATTCACAAATGAAAAAATGTGGATTTTGTGCCCCCACAAATTACTAGAATGACATCTTCAAGCAGAAAAAGATAACTGCAACAAAGTAGAGATCAGTGGTCATTTATATATCTCTTCATTCATTTTATTCATTATATTCTTAATTGTGTAACAGCAAGGAAAGAATTTGAAAAATCTTTCACAAGCTCAATATGATTACGAGAATGATCCAACCTATGTTAAATATCAAGATCAGCTTCACATCACTGTGCAATTGATAACAAATACAAAATCGGCACTTACCCTGAAATTCTATATAACCATTCTAATTACTGACAATATCTCTGTTCCATCCACATTAGTGCCGTTGCCATTTAATACATTTTGAATTCCGCCTACATTAGTTCTTCTTCTAGAGTAGTCACATCAACCATGATCAATGTGAGTTCACTTGACTAGTTTTGTTTTTCGTGTTCGCTTTTTTTCACAAGATTGCGCTGATAGTGGATACAAAACTTTAGGAAGTAGTGGTAATCATTTTTCTGTAGCCTTTCTACATAAACAAAACGAAGTAAACACATACTACTACCACACATAACCCATAATCTCAATCAGTCTACATAGTTCTCTACAAAATTAGCATACTTAGAAACTTAACTGTCGCAAAAAAACTTTCTTTCAATTTTTTTACATGATATCATTGAGTCATTCTCGATCACAAACACTTCTTTCTATCTCGCTTTCAACTGATTTTATGAAATAACCATGTCCCCGAGATGATTCCCCTGAAACAAGATGGATACACATCAACATCAGCGATGGTGTTGTAACCATCCTATTATAATAACAACAACATCTGGTCTTGACAAAGTCAGTTACCATTCAAAAATTTTGAGAGACAACATCTATATCATACACCTCATGTATTGAGGGTTGGTATTCGTTTTTAGAAGATCTAGGTTGCCTCCAAACAAACAAATGTTTATCAGGTGTCCCATATATTCATTGAATCATCCAAGCGGCAATTCCATCCAGTCTTAATTATCTCTAGCACATTATTGATCCATTCTATCATCATAGTACATTGTGCTTCTCAAAAGCGATCCATATAGGTTGGAGGTTAGGATGCAGAATAAGGAAAAAGGCTAACCTCACAACTTCCCAACATCAAATCATGGCACATGAGAAGAGATGTACGCAGCAAGTTTCGCAATAAAAAACGCGTTGTTCAAGAAACGCAACAAGAGAAAAGTCGTGCCAGGAAACGAGGGGACGGGATACAAAAATAAATCGAGGAAAATGAATTTGAAGCTCACCGTGACTTTGAATACAAAAAAGGAGAGTCTTAACAACCTTCAAGGTAGAACTGTATATCAAGACAGGAAAAGCTTGACGGGGAAAAACAGTCTTAGTGCATCCGAAAATCAGGTCAAGCTTTTATCAATCATTAAGAAAAAAATTCCAGGAATGAAAACGAAAAATTTTAGTATATAATGACGCGTGTCTACGTACGCGTGGCGGGTCTTAGTTGAAAACCAGTGGTGTGATTATTCCCTGCTTGCATACTAATTATTAGCACTTAAAATATAATTTTTATTTTGCTTTAGATTGGAGGTAAAGATGCAGTATATGAAAGTGCTTATAAGATAGCTTTGAACCAAGCACATGATGTTTACATGTTCACATGGTTAGGTGCACTGCTTTTAATATTGACTGGTATGCCCAAAAAGAATAATAGTTCACCAAAACTTGTTTCTCCACTCTTGTGAACAAGATTTTTATTTGTTTTCTCATGTATTATGTTTTGAAGAAATGTTTTTCCTTACAATATCTAAAATGACTTCACTAGTGTTTGCGGTGTGGGGTCAGATCCAAGTCCTTGAATTTTGTGTTTCAGTTTAGATATCATTTTTTCTAAAATGACAAGTTCCATTCCAGCCCCATGACTGTTTAGTCTCTACTTCTCAGAATGTGCGACCAATTCAAACAAGCAAAATTATAAAAAAAGTAGATTCTAATTGGTCTACACGGAGAATCCTTTCATCAAAAATACTCCATGTAAACCCAAGGAATTTAGTAAGACCTTCTTGGTAAATCAAGCAAACTTGGCAAAGCACATCAAAGACAACTTTCACAGGATTTGAAAAATTGTATCAAGAAAAATATGGAGTCAGTCAGAACCTCAATTGTCAAACATAAATTTAGAAGCAAATTTCCACCAATAAAAAAGATGACATAATTGATATGCATGGAAACATGAAGTGTCTAAAACGGAAAATGTTCAAAGTCAATTTAGAGTTCAAAGATTCAAAAAGTGCGCGTCAGACAACATACAAACTGAAGTAAAAAAGAGGAAAATTAAGTTATTCTACTGTTCATCTACAACATTATAGTGGGTGTAACAGTGGCTTTGCCATTTTCTCCCAATCGGATCTAAATTAGGGCTAGTGCAATATTTTTTCCTCTGCTTGCAGATTTAATTGTAGCACTTAAATATAATTTTCTTCTTATTATTATTGTTCAGTCTCTACTTCAATTTGTCCTCTAGTGTGGATTTTTTGGCTGGGTCGTTATCATCATTGATGCCAAGCCCCATATTTTTTGTACATGGGATATGATATCTTGTTCTGTGTTTTATCCTGTCAGAAGAATAAAAGTTCAGGGATTTCTTGAGTCTCCTTGCATTTAATCTTTTCATCAACTTCCACCGTTGTTGTAGAGGCTCTCCTAACTTGATAAAAAAAATGGATCTAACTTCTAAAGATTTAAAACCCATCACTTGACACAATGAAGCTCTTGGTTTGGGAAGGTGTTATGTCTAAGGACTGCTCACATTTCTGTCTTCCTATTGGCATTTTCAAATTCCTGTCTCCAAAATCTGCCGAGAGACAGTGTGGTTAGGGAATTTATCTCTGATGAGATGAGAGGGGTGTAGGTGCTTCAGCATGATGCACCTCGCAATGTCTCCAACACTTATTTTGTTACGATTGCCTGTCTTGAAACTTTTTCAGTCTACACAACTACTATTTGTGAGAACTCAAATCTTTTGAATCAAAACGAGTCAAGTATCGCCAAGATACCATAATAAACTACATGGTCTCAGGATGTCTGTGAGAAATTAGGGAGTCCTACTACAATGCATTTTTGTGTATTTGATAGCTCGCGGGTTCTGTAGAATTCAATTGGGGCGGAAAATAACCTGCTGTCATTACAGCAGTTCCCTAATGCGTTACAGATTAGAAATTTGTGACGTCATTTTCACAATTTTGAATGGTTGCACGCACCATCCTAAAACCATCGAATTATATCTAAGTATACAATTTGTAGTAGATTTCGCCCTTTACGGTAGCAATGGTCTGCTGAATATATTTTACAGAATACATCAAGTTGATCCACTTTCAGTCGTACACTTACAAAAGAAAAATGAATGTCATCCATCCAAAAATGAACATTTTCCTACTTTTCAATTTTTTGAGTGCAACATGTGCTTTTCAAATACAGCCCTCGGCATTCAATCTTAATTTTCGTTCAAACAACAATCCTTTTCTTTCAACAGTACCACGCGTATTTGTTCCAACGATAGTAGTTCTCAACATCGCAAATAACGAAGCTGAAGTAAATGATCAAGACGATTGTGACGAGAAGGAATCAGAAGTAATAACTCTTAATAACGATGGTGAGCTACTAGGAGAATATGATGATGAAAATGAAGAAGATCAAGATTGGATATCGGATCGTGACTTAGTACGACGTGCAGCTGTAACACCGGGTGGCGAATTTTTGACCAATAGAAATAAAGACACTTTACAAAAGATTCAGTCAGCAGAAGTACCACCTGATCCGGATCTCGTCTTGGTGGAGAAAAATGAAGGAGTTGGAGAAGGGGGGACAAAACTGCAAATTGTGGAACGAAGCAATGCTAATATTGATAGCGATCCTCAAAATGAATCTAAACCATCAGCATCAAAAATGGACGTAGTCCCAAAAAAGTCAGTTTATACGGATGAAGAAGAAGAACTCATAGGAGCTATGGGAGGGAAGCATAGTGCTAGCTCTTCAGAGGACAATGCAAAGTCGACGAGAGAACCTGGCTATCTAGGTGATTCGACTCTTTCTGATATAGCTATGGATTTCTCGGTTCCGATTTGTTATATTGCAGATGTGTTAGTTACTTGGGGTAGCCCAATCCCAATCGATCCACATTCAAATTTGGGAGACTTAGTAACTGGGGAGCAAGCTTTTGCTTTGTTAGAAGCCATACATACTTTGGACATTTCGGCGTTGCAAGATAGATATTCCGATGATGATATTATAACAGTGGCAGAAGAGTACGACATACCATTAAAAGAGGCCTTTGATTTCGCTGTAAAGGAAGGGTGGAGTTTGCCTTTTGGTGTCAGGACTCATTTGAGAGTTGAGCAGGAAGATGCAATGATACGAGCCCTAGCAGATGATTTAATCATTGGGGATTAAACATCAAGAAAATTATTCATTGTAAATAAAAACATAAACTATCATTTCTAGAATCCTTATATTGTAAGGCACTTTTAAAAGAAAAATTGGCAGTATGTATTAATTCATTATTCAGTCACTTGAAACGAAATAAAACAACTACTTATGATTTCATATCTGGTCTTCTTCTTTTCATTGCTTCTCTCAATCTGCTATACTTTATTTTTGAAAAGGACGGGGATGGAACGATAACAGGAGTTTGTGACTGAGGTTGTGACTGAGGTTGTGATAGTTGGGGTTCATGACGATATTTGACCGGAGATTTAATGGGTGACCTAATTTTCGCTCTTATGGGAGATTCAAAGCTACACTCAACTTTTAGCTTTGTATCTAAGTTCCTAACTCGAGAGGGTGCCGATTTATCCCTTTTTTTGTTTTCTTTGTCACCTTTCCTCCTTGTTAGTGGTGACATTGAAGCGCCTCGATTGTTATTATACAATCTACTTTTCTTTGGTGAGGCACTAAAGTTGCGAGTTCTAGGACTTTTTGCCATTTTTTCCATATAATGAAATATCTTGCTTGATGGTGAAGTGGAAGCTTCACGGAAGGATTTCCGAGGGGTATATAATACTATAGGCATGTTTTGTTGATCCTGAGAATAGGATAATGCTCTACCGGGTGATCTTCCTCGACTAATCTTTGGACTGTTGTATCGAATCGGACTTTTATAATAATCAAATTGTACATTTGATTTCGCTCTATCTAATAAAGGCGAGGTATTACCATTTCTCACAGTTTTCTTCTTCGGCGAGAGAGGTTTTTTTTGTGGTCTTTTATAATGCAAGACCTCATTTCGTATCTCAACTTCAGAAATTATTTGGGGTTTTATGTTCAGGTCCTGATTGACTGTCGTTTTATGATTTTTCCTGGCAAGTCTACGCTTGCGCCTGAAAATTTCTGCCACTGCCGATGAATGAGTTGAGGTTAAGGATGAGCTACAGCTAGAGGCAGATGCAATAGTAGATATAGGGTCGCCATTGGGACCCCTTATTTTCTCATTGAAATTAAATAGTTTTGATGATGTTAGAACAATCTCCATTCCTTTTGGGCCTCTTAAAGGCGAAGCCTTGTTTTCTACACTAAATGATTTTCTCGACGGAGATAAAATAATTTCCATTCCATTAGAATCAATAGAAGGGGATCTTTTGGCGTTAGCTTCACTGCAAAATTTAGTAGGAGACGCACAGCTATCAATTCGATTTGATCGTTTCGGAGGCGAATTTCTATGTTCAATTTCTTTGAAGGCTTTGGCCGGTGAGTCTACTCGCTCAAAAAATGCAGGTTTTTTTGAAAACGTGGCTGTAGGCTCTTTATTCTCAATCTCTTTTACTACATCATCTACATCCCTGAGCATCATTTTCTTCTTTGATTCGGAAAGCTTGGCAAAATCGTGGAGTTGCTCTTCAATACTTTTCGAGTTTGAATCCATCAAAATTGTTGTAACATAGGCATCATACTTTTGAAAGTAATTCACTGCGTTTGGTCCAATATGTGCCCATTTTTTCATTTGAGGTGATTGTACCTGGATTGAGACAGGACTGGTCAAAATATTATTTTTTGGTGATACTTTCAAGTACTCTTCCTCACACCGCGTTCCACTATAGGGATGTTTGCATCGAAACAAACGATTCATATGAATTTAAAGTGCTGCTTTGATAGGAATCTTTTATTGAATTGTTGTTTTCAGAGAAAATACCTCACGTCGCCTTTCGAAAAGACGTATTGAGATGTCAAAATGTGATAAAGCAAGTGCTGAAATAAATATTAAGCGAAATATTGTGAATCTAAATTAGTGTAAATCATGCTAACTAAATTTATTATTAAATATTAATTAGCAGTTTTATTTCGCAGAATGTATTTTTATTAAGTAATTTTGTAGAGTATTTAAGATTTCAATTTCAATTAGAACTTCATGACCTTAGACGTAAGCCTACTTTTCCATCCATGACTAAAACAGCAGTTCCTTTGCAAAGGTAAGATGTGAGTTTAAGATAATGAAAAAAGCTGATAAGGTTTACTTAAAATATTATTATTGAAAGAAGAATGACAAAATCTATGCTTTGTAAAAATAATGACATCCATAAAAAAGAATACATATTACTTTGCAACACTGTCTTGATCTATTGGAACTCCCATAATCTTTATCCACGACCTATGTAACTAATCTGAAATAGCCGTTGCTATAACAGAGTGATTCTATTCATAAAAAGATATGCAATATAATCATAACATCATAAACCTATTACTTTCTATACTTTGTGACTATTTATTTTACCATCATATCAGCAGGATTCATATTTGATCGTTCTTGCAATGTTTCAATTTGCTCGTCATGGTTTTCATTCCCGTTATAATTTCCAACACACCTCCCGTAGATTTACACAAAGATATATCTTGCTCAAAAGCTTTCATTAACTCTAGTGGGTTCGGAGCTTGGTTAAGGTTCAATCGTCCGTCATCAAATATAGCATAAACAAACAAACGCATCTTGATCAAAACTAAATTCGTTATAAAGTTTCAATCAAAAGGAATTCAATTTTTTCCCATGTCGAACTTGGCACCGATTCAGGTTATGTAGCTCTAACCACACATTTTGAATAATTAGTATTTTTTATGAAAATATAGATGAACAAAAAATTCCTAGCTAGTCAATTGATACAATAATAAATTACATTAAAAACAGAGAAACGTTACGATAATCATCATGTTTAACAATCTATGTATTTCAGACAAAAGAAGTTCCTTGTTTTGAAGCCTTTGATTTCTTTGAGATAAATTTTTGCTCCATTTTTTCTTTCTTTTTACGTCGCTTCTGCCGATTGAGATGTGCTTTTGATGCATCTACTAACTTTGCTAAATCCGTCAATACTTGAAATATAGAACTGGCTTTATTTTTTTTTGAATCCTCAGCAAAAAAAATGAAAAGGGAATGATTTTTTTTTTCTACCTCTCGTAATATTATCTCAGCGTCTTTCATTTTTTCTTTGATTTTTCCCATGAAGGCTGTGCTCCTTTCTATAAAGATGAGGTTTTTATTCTTTTGACCCCATTCGTTCTTTTCACTTCTTATGGACCGTTCCACTTTTTGAACATTATCTTGCAGTTCTTTAAAACCTATCCTGCAATCATTGACGTCGAGGCGTGTGCATTCTCGCACACTAGGCATCTCCGTCCAAAAATCGACAAGACTTATTCCTTTTACGTTTTCTACCATATCTTTTGCAGCAGATTGTTCTTGCTTCAAAATAGTTTGCACTACATGATCTAACACAGTCGTCTTTCCATCGCTTCCCTTCTTGTTAGCAGTTTTGACCAATGAGTCTAATTTGATACCAACAACTTTCCCACCTCCAACGCTTTCATTCATAATGTTTCCCACAGCTAATAATTTCTTAAGGATAGTTGCGAGCTTAGTGCTGCTCATAATTTCATCGCAAGCGTTTTTCAAAAGCCGTAAAGAAACATTTAGCTCCTCATAAAGCTCAGGAAAAATGATTGAAAATTCAAATGCGTGCAGCTTTTGTTCAAATCTCGGAATTTTTTCAACTGAATAAAAAAACTGTTCAGCCTTTCCCAAATCCTCATATGAGCCCTTGAAACACCTGATTTTTCGTAATTCTTCTTTTGTAGGTAATAAAAGATGCATATTTTGCAGCTTTTCTGCATCGAGATTCTCTTGCTCCTGATTTGTTACCGCAAGACATAATTTATCATAATTCGGAAAGACACGATACTGAGCCAAGGATATTGAAATATTATTTGCTCTTTTTCTATCAGTAATAAGAGAAATTTCTTTTTTCTTTTTGCTTGCATTACTCTGTTGTCTTTTCTTGACAGTAATAGGAGTTGAGTTTTTGGCAAACAATGTTTCTAATTGTTTTATTTCTGCTTGATCTATTTCCAAATGCTCCTCCATTCCATCGTTTCTGCTAGCCCACAATGATTCTTGAATACTTTCTTCAGAATCAATAGCATTCCAATGAATTTTCTGTAATGATATGGTAGAGCTCGGGCCACTGTCTTTTCTAGTACTTTGAGGTTTTGCATCAGAACTGACCGGAGGGATCTCAAAAGCTGCTCTAAAAAGTGAAACTTTCGTCAAAGAGATTCCATCAAGATGCAGTTTATGAAGAACTGATTCCAGTGGGACACCAATAGATGCCATACGAACGTATCGTGCTAATTCTGGGTCTTTTTTTAAGTTTTCTTTTGAAATATCTTTGGTTTCTTTTCTTACATGATTTAAAACACTTTCTTGGGCCTCTGGTTTTGATTTGGTTCTTGTTTGCAGTTTTTGCCGATTCTTTATATGATGTGCTAAAAGTGATGCATTGACAGGTAAAGGTTTTTGCTTGATTTCAGAAAATTTTGAGGTTTCTTCTTTTTGTGTGTCGTTCTGTCGTCTTGACTGTATCACAACTTTCAATGGTTGCTGTTTATGTATGTGCTGCGATAAAATAGCCGAATTTAAGGAAAAAGAATTCTTCGCCAAGGGAGACGATTTAGTCACTGTATTATTGTTGTTTGTATTAGCATAATTGTTTTGTGTGTCATATTGTTGTCCAAATTTTTGGATTTTATCTTGAGATATTCCATCTTGCTTCATTTTATGAATAACAGAGAGAGATGGTACACCTACTGTTACCATTCGAATATATTTAGAAAGATCAGAATGCTGTTTCAAAAGTAGATCTTCTGATAAAACATTGAGTGTAGTGCTTTTGTTCATGAGGGTTCCATCAACAGATTTATCTACTTTTGTTTTGCCTGACTCCTTTTTGGAATTAATAGTCATATTTGAATCTGATTTCATTAATAAACCTGTACTCTTTTGGAATCGGCGCCGTCTCATTTGCTGTAATTTAGCGCTACCTGCAAGACTAGTTCCACTAATATGAGCATTTTGGGCGATTTTTTGTACCTCACTTGAAACTAATAATGCCATACGTTCCTTTTTAGATTCAAGAATCCTTCGACGACGTGCATCAGATTTTTCTTTTGATTTAGGAGTAATATTGTTTGATGCAGTGATGCTTGCAATGGCTGGTTCTGAAATAGGAGATAAATCGGGAATTTCGTAAATATCATCTTCCGAATCATGTATTATATTGGGGGGCTTCTTTGCTATATTCTGAAATAAATTTTGGAGAAATTTCTCAAAGTCATTTTTTTTTGGTGATGCTGCTGGTAACGATGGTGCGGGTACCAGGCCCTGTACTGTCGATGCCGATGATTTGGTTAATTTAGGTGAAATATCTTTTTCATTGTTAACAGAATTCTCATTATTTCTTGAGGGGGGACTTGGAGATTTAAATTGGTGATTTCTATGTATTAGGACACTACCCCCTGATATTTCTTCATTTTTCTCTTCATTTTTCTCTTCATTTTCCTCTTCATTTTCCTCTTTTTGCTGAAACTGGTCAAAGAATCGTTTGACATTCCAAACTATAGCTTTTAATGGGTCATCTGTGGCGATTATGTTGGTAACTTTTTCAATTCTTTCAAGATCGTTTTTAGGTATATTACTTAGATGAAAGCCTTGAGACTTGGTTTGATTCTCATTTGCCTTTGTCTCATGATGATTATTGGGGCCACGTGAAGTTGCTTGCGGCTCAGGTTTTGATTCGGTATTTTTATTACTCTGTGAATCGATGAAATTATCATGTTTCCATTCCCGTAGGAGAGATTGTGTTTGATCTGTTGATTGGTTAGCATTTCTTTCTTCTCTGTCTTTCTGACATGCGTACTGATTGTCTTTATGAGGCTCAAATATTGTTTGTAACTTAAACCAAACTGCCTGGAGAGGGTTATCGTTTGAGACCAATTCAACAACTTTAGCTACATCTCTTTTTAGAGCAGTTTCTGGAGTTTTCTCTTCTGTTGTTTCTTTTGGAGATGATGGCAATGAATTTTTCTTCATGTACGATGCTGATGATGAAGGTGAATCTAATTCTTTTTCATGATTTGTTGAATTCGTAGATTTTGTTTTTTTTTGGATGAAATTTGTATTTGTTGAGAACATAGATGATTCATGGTGTGCTGATGCTTTTGTTTTGCGATCCTTGCCCTTTATTTCCGATGTAGACTTTGGTGATTGAAAGTGACGTTTTCTTTCTTTTTTTGCCGTCGAAGATCGGTGACCAGTTCCATTTTCAAGTAGGCGCCTATGTTGAAACACATTTTGAAGTCTCTGAAAAAAGATTACAATCGGTGGAGCTTTTTGTTTTTTTCTCTGTTCAATTTTACGTGAACTCTTTCCTTTTTTATTCAAGATAGGTTGTGATTCAGTGAGAGTGTTGATGTTTTCCATTTTGATACCAGCAAACCATTCTATTGAGTCAAAAGAAGTTCGGGTTCTAATTATGAAATCATGGAAGAGTGAAAGAAAAAGAAAAACAGATTGCTAATGATGATGGAAATTCTTAATTCTTTCGTCTTCAAAACTTCTAATTAAAAATTTACAGAATGTACGTTCTTTCGCCTAATTTTGCAGAATAAGATTCCTCTCTAGAAATCAATAAGAGCAAAAAAATGACTGCTGCTATTGATCAGAAACTGCTGCAAATGTGCTTTGGATTTTTAAAAGAATCTTGAACTTCACTCAGTCTTTAATAAAACAAAATAATGATGCAAAATTATGCTGCGGCCACTAATGCTATTTTCATCTCAGCTGAACATGTTGAAAGTAAAACATAAAAAATTATAATAAGCTTCAAATAATCGTTACAGAGTACTTGAAGAATAGATTATTTCACATTCTGAGAAGTGCAATGATTAAATCCCCTTAATAAAACATTTAGTATACATCAATTACTAATTCTTCACATTCTATTTGTGCTTCTTTTGTATTCAAACGGCTAATATTTCGTAATTCCGCCAGACCATGGCTACCATCAAAACCATCAGTAAAAACGAAGGAATAAAAAGTAAATTCATCAAATTTCGAATACTAATATATCCCATGCTTGTGATGAAGACGTCACCTGCAGCGCGTCCCGACTTTTGAAGAAAAACAAATGGAGATTACAAGCAATACGTGAGATCTGCTTGCATCATAAGGTCAGACAACAATCATATAAATCAACTTACTGTTCCAACAAGCGTCGTCAAAAGTCCTGAATTAAAGGTTCCAGAGGCTAACGCAGACGGTACAACTTTGCTTAAAGCGGATGCTACGAAGCTTTCACACGCCTCAATCGACCCAAATGCAACAAAGTTGCTTAAAATATATCGCACAGGTCCAACTGCAAAAAAATTGCCATCGTTGAATATTTCGTTATTATGAGATATGAATAAGTCAGAAAAATCAATCAAACAAAAAATAGCAACAGTTGCTATAGAAAGAAGCCACATCATCATAAATCGATCTTCGTAGAACTGAGATGACCATCCAGCTATTATAGAACATGGAATGACAAGGAGACCGTTGACAAATTGAAGAAGACCGACACTTTTTACATTCCATCCATACCGATTTTTTGTCAATATAGAAGTGGACCCCATAACGCTTTCCAAGGTTATACGTTTGATGAATATTAGCGTCATACAAATACGAACGGGAAAGGTTATATAATTAAGACATGAACAAGGACCCTGAACTTTTGGTCTTTCGTTCAAATCTATCTCTGGAGTTTCCTCATCTTCTGAAAATACAGATTCAAGCGTCGCACCACTATCACTACGAAACTTTCGCACTTGTTCCTGTTCCTGTTCCTTTTGCTTATCCAATTCTCTTTGCTTTAACTCCTCTAATCCGACTCGATTTGGTTCATTAAAATAGATTCCCAAGAGAAATAAATAGATAAGCCATAGGAATGCCATCAAATACCCAGGTCTAAAAATCATTAGCTTTGAATTTTTTTCTCATGTAATAGCAACTATAAAACTTACCCAGTCATTCCATTCAGGTAAACTACTCCAATATTGTTTGGCATTTTTATTTCCATATCAAAAAAGTCCAATATAATTGCTGCAGCGGGTCCCATGGCTGCCCCAAGAGATGTGGCAGCGGCAAACGAGGCACTGGCTGCTGTACGAAGGGCATAGGGAGTTGCATCAGCAACATATCTTCTGTTTATGAGCCTCGGTCCTCCTAATCCAGTAATGGCTCTACCTAGTATGCACATTGTGACAGATTTGTAATTATATGCAAATGAGTACATAATATTACCCAGAAGAATCAAGACACCTGCAAAAAAGAGCGGTTGGCGGTACGAATAGTTGGTCCATACGGAGTATCCAACAGCAGCACCTATATTAGCCATCGGCATAGCTCCAATGAGCAAGCCACTCAAGGCATCGCTTTGTCCTAGTTCATTGGCATAATATGCACTGCTTGGCTCAACAATGTAATTATTCATCATATACAAAAAACATGCTACGAGATTGAGTGCCAATGGAATCATGTTTTCAGGAGCAATAGAATTGAAATCGTTGCTCAAATCTCTAGTTGAATCTCCTGATTTTGATTCCTTAGATTTCCTCCATTTTACTACAGCCTCAATTTCTTCTTTTAAATGACGTCCTCGTAGACGCAAAAAACTTGGTTCTAAATTCAGGGTTCTTTGGATTGATCCTAGCAGAAAATAATCTCTCAGAGTAGATATAAAGTGGTCCTTAAATGCAAGCTTTCCACTGGCCGACTTTTCCACTGAATGATGCGACCTTTCAAGCAACTCTTTAAACTGAGCAAAGTGGACATTGAATTCTTGCATATATTTGATACTTGCATGGGTACCGTCTTCATGTTTGCGCATGTATTGAATTTGAAGCTCGTTAACACTCAATGTAAAGATAACACGCATTGACAGTAAAATTTCAAACTGAAAAATATCTTGAAATCCAGCGGAGTCATTCTGTCTAGTTTCCATGTACCAATCGGTCAATGGTGCCGCACCTACTGTGCGAGCATATGCATCATAACGAATTAATATCTGTCGCAAAGTTATGATATTCGTTACAATAAAAGCAAATAATTCCAGCAATTCATCTCCCATTTCTTCATATTGTCTCCTGCTTTTAGGTATTCTATCATTTTGTGCATAATTTAGATATTCACCGATATTATCCTTTTCATAGATCTTGTTTTTAAAAGAAGTAAGTTGTCTTGAAAAAAGGGTGAGTCTTGACGAATAAAAACTTGCCGTTTTCTCCAACTGCCTATCTAAAACATAGCAAAATTCTTCTCGGTCCAATGTAGCTAGTTTCTTCAATGTTTCATCTGGATTTAAGGTGCCGTTAGATGAAGTTACTAAATTGCAAAAATTGTTGTTGAGGAGAAAAAGTCAGTACGCATTATTCAAGGCAACACTTTTCAAGGTACAAAATTATCTCAAAACTTCACCTTGTTTACGTTGGTCTTCCGCTTCCACAAATTCATGGTATTCGCTTTGCTCATTATCAGAATTCCTAATTTTCTTGTCCGGCTGTGTACGTGAAGTGTTCAATTTTTGCGGTTGAAGGATCCGAGCGTTATTTAAATCTTCCTCAGTAATTTCGCTTCCAGCAGAGATAATATTGGAGAAATATGATCTTCTATTCAAGAAAGAAACAATATTGGCTTTCAGATCACTGTATTCAACATATTGGTTCCTCCAATCAGAATTGTTTCGCAGAGCTCTCGCCCTATATTCCTCGAACCCTGGCATTTAATAAATTATTTCACAATTATATTAGCGCTTGATGGTTATTAGTCCTTGGAATTTTGAAAGAAATTATCCTTCAGTTCATTGAAGTTTTCTTGAGATGTGAATTTCTTGGGGGTTTCAATTTTTTTGCAAAACTCGGGCTTGGATTGTTTGAACTGTATTTTAAATTAATCGAGTTTTTGTATTTACAATGGAATGATGCCTATTTGACTCATGTGTAAGTATATTATACTTAACATGCCATCCAATGTCATTTGCATATAATATATCTTACTTAGAAACCAAAGTCTCTCTAGAAAGCATAGGTTTATTTTTTCGTCACCATGCAAAGTCAATAAGTCTTTCCATTTCAGAACCTAAGTATTTGTTTTCAATCCTTGCCGTTTAAACATCGTTCGAGTTATTAAAATTTAAATTGCTACGATTGTGCTTGTAAGTTTGAAGTTTCGTTTAGGTTCACGATTGATTTTAATTCATCATTACTTACATTAATAATATTTTCAATCGATAGAAAGCTACAGCATCAGTAAAGGACCTTTTTCCAGATCGAGAAGGTTATGAACTTGTTATGGAAAAAGAAATGGGAATATCAAAACTTTGACAATGCGAAACGAAACTGCAGAATTCTGCTTTTTTGTTTGTTGAAACAGCCAATTTCTGAAGATGTAAAGATATTATTCTATAAGGCCTAAAACTGACTTCGCAATACAATCATTCCATATCTCAATCGGTTGTTTAGGTGACATATTGTATGTCAAAAAGTCTGATCATAATGCATGTTACAAAATTCTGTTAGTACTTTGAGCCATTGAACGTGTAACTACCCTGCTGGTGGGCTATATGACAATACATTTTATATCATCCGTCATCCCATCATATAGAGAAAAGAACTTCGTTCAATGTTTTATGCAGAAAATTCTCTAATGAACTGTTTTCAGAATGTGCCATAAATTGTACACAAAATCAACAAATGATATAGCTGTCCAAACAATAGACCCGCTACGAAAAGGATTGGTTCAATCATATATTAAAGATCGACATGTGTGCTTTCATTCATATATACCATATGAGACATCTATTCTTCATCTTACTTGCATTTTTTTCATGTTGAATCTAGTTATATGAAGCTACCGTACACAAATTAATTTTGTTCAAGAAATCGAAACGATCCTTATTTTTGCAAAAAATTAGTGCTATCATTTATTTATTTAGCCGAAAAATATGATTGGGCGTCTTGGTATTACTTTAAGGCAGAATAATTAGAGGATAAGATCCATCTAATCAAAACGGATAGTACATGGTTTTGGAATTTGTTGCATATATATGTTTGGTTAAGCT
>Ga0209092_10002555_pt1 | contig 16666 bp, 14 predicted proteins | sample FraStrMetagenome_FD_187446 | JGI IMG/M metagenome (GOLD analysis project Ga0209092, IMG submission 187446) | Marine eukaryotic phytoplankton communities from Arctic Ocean - Fram Strait ARC3M Metagenome (SPAdes) (version 2) | ecosystem: Environmental > Aquatic > Marine > Oceanic | place: Fram...
GGGATCCGATGAAACCGCCGAGGTACCGAGTCCCAGTAACAACTTTCATTCCATAGCGCTCGAACTTTGACTTTGCGGATGATAAGTTTCGCTCACTCGTCACTAGGACACATTTATGTGGTTGAGATAAAATTAATAATTCCGAGTATGCCGACACCGAGATTCAATAAATATAATAATTCTCACACTCGACAACTGCATCGCAAAAGCATTCATATATAGAGATACATGTGCCAAGATGGCCAAGATTCCAGAGTACATGTACATCTACAAAATATACCATGTGCATGCATTAAAAAATACATTTGCTCTAAATCACAGCTAGAGAATCTCCATCACAAAGTGTGTTTTTGATCATCGGTCGACAAAATTAAGTTCTGTAGATTACACTGTTTTTGTTTCAGGTTTCCAAAGAGGGATCTAATCGCACACGTTGAATAATAAAACAATGAAGACAGTACGCATAACAGCTGTAGGTCTCCTTGGCGTGGACGAGGCGAAGTACGTTTCTTATATTGAGGAACGTCGTAAGCACTATGTCAACACAACCTCATCGCCCTATGAAGAAACTCTGGAGAAGTCCCCAAACAACAGCTTCGTCATATCCGCCCGCATTCTTGATCAGAATGACGGTAGAAAACGACATTCCCGTGGAAACAATGGGACTCCAGTACGAAGCAACCGTCGAGACCAGAAAAGAGCCAATGATTGCAAAACAAGTGACCAAGTATCAAAGAGCTGTGAGAGCAAGCCGTTGAGAATCTATAATTTTTCCGTACCATCTGGCGATAAGAGTGATGGACAGGATAAGGAAGTTAATGTGTATGGTGCTAGTTGGGCACAAAGTCGAATTGTCACAGGTGCTCGTCGGACGTCCATTATGTTTCTAGAATATAACAATGATCATCGCAATGAAAATATAGAAATTGAAATTTCCGCAGCACTTTCACCCGCAGATGAAAAAATCGGGCAAACGGTCTTTAACATCTTTCCTTCCAAGGACGATGCATTTCGAAATGAAGGCGCTAGAGTTATGGATTTGCTTTTGGAACCCGTGGAGCATATGCAATGTTCAGAATGTTCTAACAATGAACTTCTTCCTTCGACGAAGGACGGTGAAGTGGCCTCTCCAAGCAGAAGTATCAAAAGCATTTTTGGCAGAAGCAAGAAGTCTTCACCATCTCGGAAGTTTTCTCCCAATAATGAGCAGCTGACAGGGAATTTATTGGCACAAAACGCTTTTGTTCGTGTCATGGTTGAAGTCTACAACAAAAATTCGCCTGTTGACACATTGTGGTTTGATCGGATCACACTCGTAAGTAAAATGCAAGAGTCTGGTGTTCTCGTGGTCAAAAATGCGGGTATAGAGACGGGTGGATGTAATCGCAACTTACTTGATGATGACTACTCTGCTGGGACATTATCAGAAAGCAATGACAGCCTAAACGAAAACATTATGAATGACGCGATGACTCAGTTTACGTTACAAACAAGATTTACTGTTAATACGGAATCTGAATCCAGCTATCCGACTAGCCCTTCACATGTGGCCCACGTTCGGGATGACTTTGAAGAGAATGTTAACGAAGATGATGAAGAAAGTTATTCGAATAGTGAGAGAGATGAAGTAATAAGAGTTGGTTGCGGTGCAGCTGAACTTATTTGTCATGTGCCAAAGGATGATAATGATATTCCTCAACATGACGTGGTATATTTATCTGATGACTACAATCGACGAGGCACTTGGAATAAGCAACTTCGTGAATATCAGCGAAATGACGGTGCACCTTCTTATCATTATGATGAAGTCGTTCCTGATGAAGCTGTAGTAATTGGTAAGGAAAATGTTCGTGGAATCGACTTCAATGGATCTCGAAGTTTCTCGGAGACAGACGCAAAATCAAATAACATACCAATAACTATATCGCCTGTAATGACGCGTATTCCCAAGTCACCTGAATTTGAGAAAGAAATCCCGCATATCCTCCCAACGCAGTATAGTGAAAATGCGAATGAACTTGAAACAAGTACTGAGTGTGGAAGGCAGTTTGAATTAGAAAACGAATCATTGTTCAGGCCATACAGCGAAAGTCAACATGGTGTCGAAGAAGATAGTCTGCCACAGCGCAGCTTTTTTTTCTCGCTTCTAGCTTGTGGGAATGACGGAGTTTTTGATGACATTGTCACGTGCGCAGGAAAACAAACCTACAAACGATCCTCTCGATCTGAGCTTTTAATATTTGATGATCTGCACATCAACGAAGGTGATCCTTTAAGTACAACACAATCTCGTAAATAGTGGGATCGCCTGGCCTTATAGGCTTTATGATTATAATATTATTCAATTGTGCTTAACGCTTCAACATATATTTCTTTTAACCTCTTCATCACTAGAAGTAGCAATTGCCATGCGAACGAAGTTTGCAGGAGTTTTTCTTTGAAATAGCATGACTATTATGTTAAGAAACTGGAACTGAAACTATCCCATCGGGACTACCGGTAGCCTCACTTTAACGATGAACGAAATTCAAAAAATGTAAATTTCAATAATGAACTATAGGTACCGGTAGAGAAATGTTCTCAATAAGTGTTGAGTCTAAGGAAATACTGCGGAAGACAAAACGAATATGAAACACGAGCATGTTTCCAGCAAAGACAAAGAATGTATCATACATGAAGGATATACGGAAAACCTTTCAAAGTTAGAAGTACCATTATCAGAAACGAAGCTGAAAGATTTACGCAATAGTAGTCGCAATCTAGCAAACTCCGCTGATTCTTGTGCGAACATCGATCAACAACGCATTGCAGAACTCACTAATTTAATGGATATGCAGGGAAATCATTTGGAGCTTCTTACAGTTAGGGCTCAAAGTCTTGTGTGGGAAAACAAGCAGCTAAGAGAAGCGTATGCCAAGGCAATTCAATCATCTTCAGTTTCAGAGATAAATACGAAGTCGGTAGATCTCGAGAAAAAAGAAAAGCGACTGTTATATGATCAGTGCCAGGTCCTGGGCAAAGAACTTGAACGTGCCAATGAGTATATATCTGAAAGAGATGAAAGTATAGCTAACCTGTCAAAAAATAGTGCTGAGATGAGTAATAAAATCCAGGTATTAGAACGGGAATATCAACAACTCAATGTCCAAAAACAAGATTATGAGAAGGAATTTATTCGTGTAACTCAATATTCGTCAACAAATAAAGCGAAAACGGATGATATCTTGATGTCGTTAAAGAACGCACGTTTTCAAAATAGACAATTGGAAGCTCAATTAAAGGATAATAAGGAGACGGTGATTGCTTTGGAAAAAGAGGCTTCCCAATCAACTGCCCAGCTGACACAAGTCATTGCCGATCGCCGTGATCTCTTCGAAAAATATTCCGCTACTAGATTAATCCTCGAAGAACTACAATCCAGATGGAAACAAGCACACGATCAATTATCATTCATGGAGAAGCAGAATTCTAAAGCAAGAAATCGAGTTCATGAACTTGAACAAGTAGTAAAGCATCTTGGACAAACACTAGAGAAGAGAAAGGAAGCTATGAAAAACAATAATGTCGTTGTCGAGAATCTGACGATCGAAAGAGACAAACTAGCTTCAAACAAATCCTTCTTGGAACAAAATATACATAGGCTTGTCGAAGAACATAAAGTATATTCATCAAATCTTGTAAAATCTACACAAGAAACGATTGAAGAGTTGAAAAGAGACTTTAAGCATCAAATGAATGTAAAAAATGGACAGATCGATCAACACTCTACTTTACAATTGAAAATCAAACATCTTGAGAACAAACTTAAGAATGAGAAACACTCTAAAGAGATTCTAAGCCTAGCATTCACAGAAAGACGTCATAATTTAAGCGACGCAACTGCTAAAGCAACGAGGGCAGAAGAAAGAAACATAGAGATAATGCAATCACATAAGAAGCTAGAATTTGAACAATCTAAGTGTAAAAGTGAACTTGCAGAACTAATAATAGCAAAAGAGGCAGCTGATAATCAATTGAGAAAAGAACGAGATATGTTCAACGTAGACTCACATAATTTGAGAGAACATGCTCGTTCGATGACTATTAAGGCAAAGAGTTTGGAATTTGAGTTAGCAAGCCTGAAAGGGAATCTTGAAGAAGATAGAGTTCAAAATGATGAAACAGTCTTAAAAAAGTTGGAAGAAAGAGGACGAATCATTGATGAATTAAAAATTGAAATAGATGAGTTATCTCAGAAGTTGGGAGATAAAAACAGAGCGCTCCAAGAATCTGTCGAGGACTTCAAATTATCATTGGATCGAAAAATGACGGAGAAAGAAGACCTTAGAGTAAGATTTGAACAAACGCTACAAAATGTCCACAAGATGAATAAGGTAAGATGCCAATAAGATCATTTGTTCTTTACCCTTCCCTACATTTTCCTAAAAATAATCCACCTTTTCAGCAATTGATCATTCAATGTAATTCACTGCGAGAAGAACTTGTCGAAGCTAAAAAAGAAAGATATTCTATAGAAAATGATCTAAAGGTGGAACGTCAGAGTTCACGTATTAAATCTTGCGATCTAGCTCAGGCAAAACACCGCATTACTGAGCTATGCATACAACTCGATAACGACGTAAATTCGCAGCTTCAAATCGAAGAACTTCACGAATGAAAAACTATTAAAATTGAAAATAGTATTTAAATATGAGATCAGTGACGAGTTGCAGAAATTCAAATTATTTTTCTCATCCACACATGGTATCGATGAACCTTCCATAGATACCGTGCTTCTCGGAACTGGACGACACGGATAGAAGAAACTCCCCACTGATTAGCCATTTTAAACCACCAATCTTTAGAAACGCCTCCCCAATCATTACCATGTGTCTGACACTGATATTAGCCATAGTAAGAATTTCTGATAACAGATATATACGCTTCAACAGGATACCTGATACTTACAATTGGAAAACCATTCATCTCAGCTGCGATCACTTTACCTGGTTTAGCAATTCTCACCATTTCTTCAATCCATTTTCGGTACCACTCCTCTTGCACCTTTTGAGCTTCATCGGCTAATGAAGCGGATTCGCATATGTCGGACGTGCCTATGTTTAAAGGATCACTTAAAGGATCAATGTACCCAGTGTAAACTAAATCGAAGGAATTGCTTGGGACATAGCTCAAGTTGGTCGAGTCGCTGGTACAAAATTGCCCTACGTAAGTTCCTAGATTTTTGGAATTGGGTAAACTCCAAACAGATTTTGCTAAAGAAATACTTTGCTCAACATAATCATTACCGTAAGCAAATATTCCATCAATTTTCATTTCTTTCAAAATTTCAGCCGTGATCAAAAGATTAATTCCCTCTCCCATGCCACTCTCATATATAGAGCTACCTGTATGCAAGTTAGAAAACTGTATCAATTCTCTCTTCCATTTTCTCATAAAACTCTTCATTTTTATCATATTAATTTGCCACCCTCCATAGGGCACTGATCGATAATGCTCTACGAAGTATTTCTCATCATCAGTTGTGTACAAATCAAAGGAACTGTTTTTATCGTTTCTACTTTTCGTCACGTACTTAGGACAGGAATACATAATTGGTAGTTTCTGAACGCGAATATAATCGCTAATTATCGGAAAGATATATATCTGAGTTATGCTAAAGGACAACGTAAAAACTACAAATATTGCGAGTACTTTGTAGTAAAACTTCACCACATCACTGGCCTCCTTCCGTTTCTTCCTCATCGCCAAATATTCTTCAATCAGCAAATTTGTGACGCCTTGTTCTGGGTAAGTTTCACCAACTTTAGAATTACGCTCCTGATGAAGCAAGAGGTTCTCGCATTCATCATTCTGTCCGTTCTCGTCGTCGTAAAGTGCATTGCTCCTTCTAGTCAAATTAAAGTTACCTATTTCAACTTCAAAGGAATTTATTTTCGTCTCGCTGCGTTTTGTGACTTCCTTATTTTCAGACATAGTGCACTACGTATCACTACAGCACAGTTTTTAGTATTCTGTTATTACGGCTGTCATCATGCTGTTGTGTGCCATTTTTATCATCCGTAGATGTTTTCTCAGAAAATTTACACGTTGTGAAATAATTGCGAAGACATGACAATTCGCTTTTACGCAATCTGATTGGTTCAAAAATAAATTGGACATTCTGGCTGACCGTTCAATAGGATTCTTCTGACTCTGAACCTGAATCATTTTCATAATTTTTTCAGATTTTTGTTGAAAGTTGTAAGGGTTATACAAATAGATAACTCACTAACTCACTAACTCACTAACTCACTAACTCACTAACTCACTAACTCACTAACTCACTAACTCACTAACTCACTAACTGCATAAAATGTATGTGTACGGGCAGTATCTGATTACAGAGATGATAGATGCTGAGTAATGCGTCCAATCTCAAGTCACTGTATTGAGCGTCATTGAATACCGTAGCCAACGAAACAGAACACAACAGTCATGAGTTGCACGATCGTATCGTACCCTATTCAAGAGGCTGTAGTCATGATGGAAGGCTTCCTTCGTGCTAAGCAAAAGCACTTACGAAAGTACGCAGACATGATATTTTGGAATGGCGAGCAATTTTGGAATATTGAGCAGACGTTTCATCACTGTCCAGAAATACGATTCGCGTATTGTGGAAATAGATGATTAGGATCAGAGCACCGCATTGCAATCATGTCGTTGCAAGACGCCGCATTATAAGTTTATCTAGCAGGATGTCAAACGATTGTTGCACTTGTAAAATTATGTTCTTCGCATATGCTACCCATACTGATTCATAGCTAGCCAATGGAAGTGTTTGCATTTACTGGACCATTGAGAACTCCAGCTATCTTTTGGACGACGTATCAAGCTTGCAGATACGATGATGTTAACGATGCATAGAAGAGGGTCTGCAATCTGCATGCATAACAAGATGAATATAAATGGTATGCTTTATGAAACGATAAATTTCGAATAGTGGATTTGGAAAACAGCATTTAAGAATAACTAGGAACGATTTGAAATAAGAGTAGATTTTAACGCGTATATGCCTCGGTTCTATCAATACTGATTACATAGCTAGATAATCGAAGTGTTTTCATTTACGGGAGCGACCATTGAGAACTCCAATTATCACTTGGAAGACATATCAAGCTTGCGGAAACGATGATGTTTACGATATATAGAAGAGGATTTGCAATCTGCATGCATAGCAAGATGGTTTTAAATGGAATTTTTATGAAGCGATAAATTTCGAAAAGTAGATTTGGAAAACACCATTTAAGAATAACTAGAAACGATTTTGAAATAAGAGTTGATTTTAACGCTTATTTGCCTTGGTTCACAAGGTATGTAATCATCCAGAATTCGTGACAAATATGCTTACCATTTAGATGGTTGACTATAACGCCTGCTGTTGCTGATAGTCCTGGCTACAAATAAGCATCCGATTCCAAATATAAGACTTACGACTGCGACACCCTTCCACTTGTGCTCCTTTGTTAAATTGAATTTTTTCGGACTTTTTGCATCCCCTCTATCTTCCTTGTTCGGACCATTGTCATCGTCTAGTCGATTCGTACCCTTGTCATTACAGGAGCGGTCAGCTGTTTCTTCCACTTTATTTTCAATCGAATTTGCAGGTTCCTCATCAACGAATTGAGTCCCATTCAAGGAGGATAGCGAGATACATGTAATGTCTTTCTTCATATTTCCAGCAATGTGTGCGCTTCCGTTTCCCACATCTGCTTTTACAACATTGTCTTCATCACATGAAAGCATCGATTTGGCATCAACTTGCTTCTCATCTGGGACCGAGTCGACGTTGGCGTAAGGATCCTTCTCCGGGTTGAGAACGGCATCCTCCTCATCGTCGTCTTCCTCCGTCCTACCAAGGTTGATTTTTTCATTAAAGAATTCCTCTACTTCTTTTGCTGTCAAGAAGTCTTTACTTATCACTTGAAGTGGATCCGTATCAAAACGACTACTGTCCTGATCACGTTTCATTTCAGACATGTGAGAGGGAGTCGCTGTTGCGCCAGGACTGAATTGGATCTCTATCCGAAATCTGCGAGGGTCCGCTTCATCCTTACTTGTGTTCTCGAATAATCGAAATACTATGGTAGTCAGATAGCATAACTCAGATGTCATACTGAGAATCTCTCGGCCACGACTAGACAGCAATGTGTAGTTGTCTGAAAATCGAAAAACGTTTAGAAGCGTATGTAAGTGCGATTCGCTCGTAAAGTAGAGCCGTGTACGAACACGACGGCCTAAAGTGGTAATCGGCAAATCAGCAGCATATTCCATATTGATCATGTATCGCATATCCACCTGACTATTATTCCTTGCGAAATTTAAATCGTAGTTTATCTTTTCAATCAAAGCTCTGCACATCTTTGTTGAAATAGACTTCTTCTGTTCAATTGTTACACCATACTCTTGTGGTACAACTGATCATAACATTAAATTCACATGAAAAAAATATTAACGTGCTATTCAAAGATTTTCACTTTTCACAAGAAATACAGCCATACCTATATCAGCCATGAGCTTCGAAATCGTATAGAGTTTTGTGAGCGTGTGAGATAATCCGAGATGAGGATTATGCAGCATATCTATATAATACATTAATAAATGAGCCTACAAAGCGTCAACATTACATCGCCAACTTACCAAAACGAACGTTATCATGAATATCAGGAACTCGAGACAAATCAAATAATCCTGTTTCTTCATCGTACATTTTTAAATAAAGAATACGCCATCTCTCAGTTAGTTCAAGCATGGTTTCACCTTTGTAAAGCTAAAAAGACATTATGAAGATTGATCTACTTCAGAAATCAATTGTCGTCACTTGTGCCCTACCTTTATTCCACTCAACGACTCTTCACGTTCATCGGCTGCAACGATCCCTTCCCCATCTAGTTTCTCCTCTCGCTCACTCTGCCTATTCATTATATCATCGAGTTTCATCAAAAGCTCGCCGATTAAATCGCGCATGTTTTGTAATTGTAAACGCGGATTACCTACTTCCTTCAGAGCTTTGTGGATCGAGAATAAAGAGCGAGGACCTTTAGGACAAAGAATTACGGCATGTCTTCAGTTGAAAGGAATATTAATGCATAAACGAATCTACATATCTATACTTACCAACAATTTCCTCTCTTTTCTCTACGCTACTATCCTGTACTTGAAAATCAGTCTGGAGAACTCGATTTATTCTCTCTTTACATTTATTGAGTTCGGCCTTCACTTCCTTGTTCCCTGATGGATCGAGCATATGTATCGACGACTTTTCTTTGTGAACCAATGATACAAGAATGGGTGGAATCTTGCGAACACAGAAACTTCAAAGTTAATATCACAAAAATTGAAGAAATATCCAAAATATACTCACATCCCCTTCAAGTTCTAACATGCCCTTCGCGAAGGCTGCAGCAGTTTTCATGACTCTGCCTTCATCACTCGTCTTAATTTTTAGATCATGCCTAAACGTAGAGTGTAGACGCAATATTCCTCCACCAGCCTGGTCTGGGTACATTTCGTGCCTTAATTTTTGACCCAAACTTATCGCCTGTTTTTCGCCAAGTTTAGTCAAATTTCCACCCCACTTTAAGATCAGCATTAGCTTGTTACATCTTTCGTATGTATTTCCATCTCCATCAATTTCTTGAGTCCAGGATTGGGGTTTCAGCTGCAACTTTCGATTTAATCCGCCAATGGTCCATCGTTCAAGGACGTCACGTATATGATATAGTCTTGTAATGAGTTCGTCATCATCATCACAAACATGTTTCTCCTTTTCCGAAATCAACTGCTTCGTTACTGCTAAAAACTCTTTCATAGGGTTTCTATCTTTTATTTTGAGATCTTTACGAGGGCCCTTCAAAGAGTGCTTATGAAAGTACTTTAAGATTAGCGGCTCCGAAACTTTAACTTTAAGTTTTTGTTTAGGACTTCGATCTCCATGTCTAATTACTGTGATAACGCAGCGCAGTTCTTCTTGACCGGTTATTGGCGTTAAATCGCTCATGACAACTGAACTGTCACAAGAATTATATCCAGAAAGAGTGCCATCAACTGAATTTACAGATGTACCTCGAGTTGCTACATCACGCTTGGGGGATGCAGACATGGGAGTTCCATCCCTCTCAAGTCCATGCCCGTTCCCTTGACGAGATAAATCAATCATCTTTGTATCGCTCTTTATTTTTCTTTGCTTTAGACGCTTAGCTCGTCCAGGAGTCTCCGGGTAGAAATTTCGAATAGTCTCTAGCAAAGGGTTCAACGTGGAAAATCCACCCCATTGCTTTGGCTTCACAGCAGCCAGCATTGTTTCAGTTAGAATCTGAGCACAATCATCATAATACTTTCGAGAGTTTTTCACGAAACTCCAACCATTGACATCACAGCAATAGGAAACAAGTGATTCCCCTTCTTGAACTCTAAGTAAGTCAAAGCCGCAAACTTGTTGTTTGAATGCTAAGACGATCTTCCTGGCAATAACTTTTTCTACCTGCGTCAAAATTACTAATGTATATTGGTCAGCGTATTTTTTAAAGAAGAAACACTTTTATCAAATACGACGCTCACCTGGGAAACGAACTTCTTTGCCTCCCGAATCCCGAACAACTTTCCCATCAACCGTGGGACTCTAGCAACATGTTTTCATTTAAAAACTGTTCAAATAAACGTTATTCTTTGAGAAATGAAATGCTCACCTTTCTGGCCTCTGCATGACCATAGTCAGGCCCAACAGTATACATCTTGACGTCTACGCCCTGTGTTTCGACGAATTCTTCGTAAATATAAGAGCCATCTCGCCGTATCTCATTCACATCGGGATAAAACTCGCTCGATCGATCGCCTATCTTTCGAAACAGGAATTTGCATCCACCTCCAGCTGATTGCGGGTAGTATATGCGAATTCGATGATCATCTGCGTCGACGGGCTTTTCGACAAAAGGCTTGTTGATAGTGACGCCATTTACACAGATCGAGTCATCAAATTCTTCCAACTCTTCCACTTTTATTCCAGCACCACTGAACTTGCTTACATAACCATCTCTGCTGACATATACATGCCTAGGTATCCTAATACCATGTTCCTCCATCAAATCGTACACTTTCCTTCGATCTAATAGTGTATGCTGCATACTTAAATCATTCAATACAAACGGCTCATTCTTCGAAACATAATCTTCTACTTTGGAGAGTGGATAACCTCCACTATAAAATGCAATTAATACATCGACCTTAGGCCATTCCTCAACATCTTTGTTGAATATGACGTCTTCTCCAAAGAACACTACATGAAACTGGCCATTATCCAATCTCGATAAAATCTCACTCATGGGCTTCGATCGAGCCTTTTTGTCCATGGCACAAATACCCAATCGAATGCGTGACGATGTGACACCTCCAACAGAATTAACCGATGACGAAGATTTAACATTCGAGATGGACACGGGCGTGCTCGAACCGCTTCGATGTCTTCTTAGATTATTCGCATTTAACGGAGGAAGAGAATTTTGTTCACTTTGCTGCTGCATCTGTTGGTGAGCATGAGTAATAGATTCCTTAACCTTTATCATCGCATCATCAAGATTCAAATCGTCACCATCATCAGGAAGTTGCTGTTCCAGAAATTCACCGGACGAAAAGTCCACCATTTCTTGCTGGTTCAATTTTACAACTACCGGATTCATCGCCGGAGTATTGGGAGGCACGATCATAAGAGAGGAATCCACCGACTTCGAACCTTTTACAGCAGTCGGTTGCTCCTCTTCCATTACTTTTTTCGAATCGAATGGAGTTGGAGACATGGCCAAGGGAGACATGACCACAGTTCCCATTCCACTGCCACCGCCATCATCGTTTCCGCTCGTCGTGAGTAAATTTTTCTCGTCTACAATGATGGCGTTACTTTCATCGATGAGAGGTAGAAAAGAAAAGCTGCTCGACGATGTTTTGCGTTTGTGTTCGCTCATGATGATGTCTTATAATTAAAAAAATGTCAGGATGAGATGATAACCAACAACGTGTCGATCTCCTTTCTGCAACGAAAGTAATTTGAGAGAGAATGTGAATTGACTTGACGAGTTGTTATGTTTTATATGTTTACTGTTTACCGGGTACTTCGAAGTATTTTGTTGTATCCAATGAAAAAAGTAGAATAGTAGCATATGATTCGCATCGTTGACATACGCACATATGTGCAAATATGTGCAAATATGTGCAAATATGTGCAAATATGTGCAAATGTGCCTGTTCAACGTAATCGCGTAAATTACATATCTTATACCTTTGTATCGTGCATATTACGGAGTTGTATATTTACTGTCAATTAGAACACAGGACGCTGGCTCAGCATCATACCTCCGCACATCAGCGGAACAATTCTATCTTCAACAGAGTTTCGTGATGCTTTGATGCTCCGATATGTACGTATACCTTCGAACCTACTAATTCTTGCGACGGTTGTGGCGAGTCCAAGAAGTTTGACAGGAACCACGTCTTTGATTGCAAAAAGGGCGATTTGGTCGCAGCGCATCATGACGAAACCCCTTGCACATGTCTTTCGTCTGTCCCGTAATCGATGTCAAGCTGCGATTTATCCAGCTCCGATGCATACCAATGGTACTAAAACACACCAGCCAAGTACTTCCTCTTCATATTGACTGATACTATTATTGATGTTCGAATAACGATCCTTGACAACAAGTCTTATAGGCGCATGCAACCTAAGAAGATTTTAGGAGTTGGGAGGGCAAGAGAAAGAGAAGAAAAAGAAAAGGAGCAAGCCCTACCAGAACCTACACCTTTTGTGGTATCGACGGACGGATTGTACGATTTCGGGACCAAAGCATTTCTCGGATTCTTCATCACAAGACATTTCAAAGTAAGTAGCCTTAGGCATTGACGAGCTAGAATTCCTCGACTCGCAATTCTATTTGGATCCTTTGACCAGTAGATTAATACCACTGTGGTGAGCTACTTTAGTCTAGTATGTGTTGTATCTTCGGCGAGTGGTAGCAGATCGTGATTCTACCCTGGTCACTTACTGATTACTTCCTATTTTACATGGGTGGATATTCTTTTGGTGTTTAGATTAGACCTAGATTTAGTAAACTAAGTATAGATTAGACATACAACAAATTTACAATTTTATCCCTATACTATTACAATCTGTATTGGTACAGTTGTCGTAGACATATAGTATATTAAGGGTAGACTGGCAGTGTTCTAAGCAAAGTGCTCTACAAGACCAAATCCTCTGCAGACCAGTTGAGCGGCGAGCGCCACGAGTAAATACAACAAAATTCGTCTACTTCATCAGACAATCAGACCCACTATGTGAGATTTAATTTCCAAACGATAGACCCCAACCCCTGCACCGAATGAAGCAGCTAATAGGGGGGGGGGGCAAGTCCTGTGGTTACACGGAATCTGTCAATCAGGTTGGTCAGCTGTTGGGTTTGATCGCTCCGCCCAAGGGTTTATACGCAGGCTTAATATTAGACCTGGCGGAATGTCATGTGCATCAGGACGTTGGTTATTTAGACATAAAGCTAGACGCCTGGTTCGCTCCTCGCAACTACGCATGTAACATATGTACTTATTTTACAACATATGCAGATAGATAAGAGAAGTGAGAACGCTTTACAGAGTATAAGGTTTATAAAAAATTCCTATAAATTTACATTAACCTCTTCGTACCCTTCTTCGTTGCGTGACGAGTTTGAAGAAGTTGTCGAACTCGCTTGCGTTTATGTTGATTGTTAACTTTTTTTCGACATGCAGCACGCTGGATGTCGATGAACGCGATTTCGTGTCTTCCTCGCTCATGTTGGTTCTGCGTGATGTAACTAGCGCTTATTCCTGCGTAATGCACTAATGCCTGGATGATTAATTAGTATCTTATGTTAAATTTTTATTTCCCCCCACCGAACTGCGTTCCCCTAGACTATAAGACTCAGGGTTCATCCTACTGCTACGTGTTACCAAAATTGTGCTATGGGATGGCACAATAGTAAAATTGGATCCTGCAGAGGCTTCGTCCACCCGTCGGCCCACATTATAGCGGTTGGGCAATGCTCCACCTTGTTCTCTCCGTCTTGAATTTTATCATGGATAATGAAGTATCTGTTGTTTATGTGTTTGGTTCTTTTGCTTGATCTCCGCCCGTTGGTTAGCAATTCGATAATTGACTGGGCGTCACTGTCTGACTCCGTCGAGCTCGCGGCGTTAATAGTCTGCCTCCTTGACGCCGAGATAATGGTGTCTTCTTCAGTTCCAGATTATAGGATCAACTTGAGTGGGTCAATCGGATCAAGTTTATAGTCAATGTAGTCGTATGAGTCGTCATCATCGTATCGCTCCCTTTCACGATATAATACATGTAGAAAATTGAAAGCAACGTGATATTCGTCCTGTGCGACCACATAACATCGAAATAGCGTTAAAAATATACGGACCGCACACGGCTGCGCTCACCGGAAAAACAACACGACGGCCTAGCAAAGAGGTACGTCTGCCAACACCACCCTCTTTTGCATCGATCGACCCAAAATACCTGCGAATATGCATCTGCGCTGATATACTGACAATTGACGGACTAGAATTTGTTACTACAATCATCCCAGCGATAAAACACCCAATTACAGCTGCCATCGAAAAAGCGATATCCTTGAATATTTGGGCGGCCATGAAGCCCACAATCAACCGGTACAAATGAGCAGGATTCAAAATAGATGAAGTGAGAGGCGACGGAAAGTTTGAGGGGGTTAGACCTTTCATCGAGTTATTTGGGATTGATTTAAAAGTGTGTGCAAATAATGAACAGGAACCGTACATCGAGTGCTACCATCGGCTGCTGGAATAAAGGATGAGAGGAATAGTGCTTTCAATGAACTACCGAAATACCTCCTACGAGCGCTCGCGAAATACGCAACGTTCTATCTAAACCACTTATCACGGGGCTCGGGAGTGTCGAAGACCTGTCGTTGACGTACATGTTGGAGGGACAACGGCTGGACTACAAAAATTATTGTCAATCGGAATTCCTCAAGTACGTTCAGGTCCACAACCGATCTGACAATACTACCAGGCCCCATCCGTCACCGGCACTGAATCTGGGGCCAAACGGTAACGCTCAAGAGACACTCGGTTCTACAATCTAGTAATGGGACACACGATGTGTTATGCCGCCCATAAAGCGTCAAAATCCGACAACAAGTCCAAAACAAAAACCGGCAAAAGAAGCCACGACGATCGAAAGACGTCGAACAAAAAGAAGAAAACGGAATGCGGGTTCTGTCATAGGCTCGCAATTCTCCTCGTAACTGGACACGTTACATAGTTCGAATCAGACCTTCCGCGTATCACAAATTCAAAATCCTTGTCACCATTCCATACACCAGATGGTTTCAACATCCATCCACGATCGGGATAGTCCAAACAGTGCTTCATCACTCTGTGCATTGCCTTCACATAGCCAATAGGATTGGTCATTTGTCTTGATAACTCCCGCACCGAGTTACAGGATTGATGACTGTTTATGTATGGGTCCAGTAGAGATTGCGGAAGAGAAAAAGAAAGAACTCATGAAGCAATTTGACTGTAGTGATGAGGGTGGTCTTGATGAGTACGTCGGGTGCAAGATTGTTAGGAATTCAAAAGAAAAATGACTGAAGTTCACGCAGCCAGTACTGTTGCAAAGCTTCGATGATGAGTACGAGACAAACGATTTAATGAAGTTCGAAACACCGATGGAGACTGGAAAAGTGCTGGTCAAAGCAGAACCTGAGGAAAGGCTTGGAAAATCAATGCAAAAGTATTACCGTTCGGGCGTCGGGAAATTATTATATCTCATGAGATGGTCAAGACCCGAAATTATTAACTCGGTGCGGTATTTATCAGACAAATGACCAATCCTATTGGCTATGTGAAGGGAATGCACAGAGTGATGAAAGACTGCTTAGCCTATCCCGATCGCGGATGGATGTTGAAACCATCTGGTGTATGGAATGGTGACAAGGATTTTGATTTTGTGATACGCGAAAGGTCTGATTCGAACTATGCAACGTGCCCAGTTACGAGTAGAAATGTGAGTGGATATGTAACTTATCTGATGGACGCGCTGGTCACAGCCCAAAGTGCCAAGCAAAAGATAGTGGCGTTGTCTGTTACCGAAGCCGAAGTAATGTCGGCAGTACAATGTGTGCAAGACATACTGTATGTGATGCGAGTGTTAGAATCGATTGGCTGAACGGTGAAGAAACCTATGATGTTGGAAATGGATAGCAAGGGCGCGGTAGATTTAGCCAATAACTGGAGTGTGGGAGGGAGAACTCGCCACATAAAGACCCGTCGACATTTCCTGCGAGATTTGAAGGAAGAAGGCATACTGAAGGTTACATGGATTCCCGAATTAGAGAATGAAGCTGATCTGTTCACGAAGAATTTGGCAACATGCACTGACTGTTCTCACTGAAATGCTTTGTATGTTGTTACAAGGAATACAATGGAATAGGGTTGTTGAAAATCGTCATAAATAGATTGTGACCGTTATCAAGAATAGGTAATGACGCACGAAGTAATGACGTACACTGCACAACATTGGCACGACAAACGCAGATGTGCTCAGTAATTTATCCCGAGT
>Ga0209092_10002556_pt1 | contig 16665 bp, 12 predicted proteins | sample FraStrMetagenome_FD_187446 | JGI IMG/M metagenome (GOLD analysis project Ga0209092, IMG submission 187446) | Marine eukaryotic phytoplankton communities from Arctic Ocean - Fram Strait ARC3M Metagenome (SPAdes) (version 2) | ecosystem: Environmental > Aquatic > Marine > Oceanic | place: Fram...
TTTTTTACGTTTTCAATAGTTTGATTATCAACAGCATCAAACTCGAAGAGCAGAACCTTCGAACCCTGTCGCGCAAGGCAGCAACGAAGTTCAAAGGCCTACATCAGATTAGTCTACAGTTTATTAAATAGTATGCGATATTGATAATATGGTCAGGGTGTGGAAATGATTTGATAAAGTCCGCACTTATATCAGCATGATGATTCATGCTGAATATGCATAAATTAGGAATAAGATTATTGTATCGTGACTTTGTGCTTATTGCATTAGCTGGTGGGAATCCACTTTCCAGATTGATTGATGATGATGCTTATCCCAATATTCTTGTTTCCACTACCAAATTGTTGCATTTTGTGAAATGTTCGGGGCGAGATTAGGTAGCTTCCATAATTGAGCGAGACTATTTACTGTATCCATCGATTTTTCTTATTTATGTTGTATATTGAGAGGGACACTGTGGTGTATATGGGACTCATCATGATACATGAATCTATTCTGAAATAACCTACTACTGCATTTAGGACTTGGTGTCACTACTTTCTGTGCTTTTGTCTTCTGAGCACTAGTAGATGAACAGAGAGGGAAATTATTAATTCTCCTCTTGTAAGGGTTCCTGATGCAACTACTTGGAGCAACTTTTGATTTCTTGGCAACAACTTTGATTCTAGAGCTGCTATGAGTCCCAAGACAACTATGATTTTGTTCCCTGGAACCAATGTGTAAGGAATAAACTGCTGTCATGTTGGTAACAACAACTTGTTTTCATTATTACGTGAATTTTTTTTCTCATAAACTTTTTATTATCATCTGCTGTGTTTGACATTTTGATGTCAAATTTTTTGGATGCAATGACACTGCACCATATCAGAAACCTTCTCACACAGAATAGAGAAGTCTGTGTGATACCACTGTTAAGACCATTTCATTAAAATTACGTACTTTTCAAAACTTAACCGGATTCCAGTTAAGTGTCAATGCAAGAAGTTAACATCAATTCACCGCAAAACTTGATTTGAATATGTGCTGCATATCAGGATTCCGATATGATGCTTCAACATATTTCCCTATTCTTGTCAGATGCTCTTGTGTGGTAATCAGATTCCAATTAGGTGTCAATGAAATTATACATGTCATATCAGGATTCATTCTAATATGCATCTACCTACTTCCTGATGGGTTGCACTCATGTAATCGGATCATCTAGCGAGTTCGCATTATCTCAACATCATTCCCTTTGCATAACAAAACAAAGATCGGAATGCACGAACAAGAAGAGGATGAAAAAAAATTAATATGTAGTTATGTTTTCCTACAAAGTGTAGACACCTAGCACTCATCTACAGAAGTATTTTCTTAGAGCGCATTTTATTATTGTCAAACAACATAGGTACTATCTATACCATAATATATTTTTCAAAAAAATATTCCCTGTTTCACTGTACAAAACATAGAAATATTTCTGCAGGTCCATTTTCATGCCAAACAGGGAGAATATAGACAAGAAAAAAAAGAGTGGAACAATGAGAATAGAGACGACAAAAAAATTTCTCTTTGCTCAAGCGGAAGTCGCTTCGATTCTCATCATTACCAGAATTGGAAATACATGGGAACCAAGTTATCCAAGAAATGATAATCATAATCCTGAGATGTTTTGGGCCATGAACGCACTTCTCTTCGTTGCTGGTATGCTAACCTTAAAGCATACACCCAAAGACCGTATGACAGTATTAAACCGTAGTCAGACAGAGGAATGGAAAGGATGGATGCAATGGGCATTCATAATGTACCACTACTACCGAATGTGGTCTGTCTATAACACAATCAGAGTCTTCGTTTCAAGTTATGTGTGGATGACTGGATTCGGCAATTTCTTATATTTTGATAAGAAACGGGACTTCACTTTTTCACGAATGTGCAGCATGTGGGTTCGTATCAACTACTTCCCTCTTTTGCTAGTCTTTTGCATTGGTGTCCCCTTGCATCTTTTCTACATTGTACCATTGCACACTGTTGGCTTTTTGGTCACCATGGCAACTTGTTATCTAGCATACCTGTTAGAGATGAAACAAGGCATGAGTTACTGGCAAAGTCGTGTAGGAGCTGTTATTATCTCCGGACTTTGCCATGTTTTTTTCTATGAAACTAACCTTAAGAATATTCTTCTCGTCTTTGGAGAAGAAGCAGGAAACGAATACATTTTCCGTTTTTCATCAGATAAATATTCAGCCTTTTTAGGCATTTTGTCAGGAATGGCTTGGAGAAAAATTGCGGAACTTGCAAACTTTCATCATGTTCAAAATCCAAGCAACATTAAGTCCATCACTCAAATTGTCACGGGCATCCTTATGATAGCTTTTTGGTGGATTTTTTTTGGGTCTATTTCGGATAAGTTTGAGTACAACCCCTTGCACCCATACATCTTTTGGATCCCTCTCGTTGGATTTTTACTCATTCGGAATTCATCCAAATATCTAAGTGAAGTACATTGTACTGCATTAGACTTTTTTGGTAGAATCACTTTGGAAACATATGTTTTACAATTCCATTTATTCATGAATAACAATGTGCAACATATTCCCATCGTATTTCCCGGTAGCGGACCAAATGGTCAACCTTTCGCTAGATTTCTGAATATGTTGCTCTGTGGATTGGTTTTTGTGGTGGTAGCATTAAGAGCTCGTAAAGTGACTATTTCTACTCAAGAATTTGTCATTGAGCTTATGGAAAATATGAATGCTACCCCAGTGAATCCTAAAGAACCGGCAAAGGATGAGGAATCCCAGAAATTAGTTGAAATGACAACAGTTACCTCAGAAAAGTAAATAATCATTTGGTGTCGAAATAAATATACTACTACTACATACCAATTACCATTATTGAAACAAGTTACTGATGTTGATTCAATCAGCATTTGATCAAAGCATGGTGTTTTTTTATCATTGCGTATTGCATTGCCAGCTGGATCAATTGAATCATCTATTTCATGCTATATAAAAGGAACTTACAATGAGTCTTTCACGACATGCAAAGTTTTCTTTTATGCTTATTATCCAATGTAAATCCTTTCTTTATTTGAAGAATTTTTTATCCGTATGATTTAGTAGTTGAGTCATACATGACGATAGACAATCCATACCAGATGAAGGTATTCTTTTTAATGATGATGATTGCATACAACCAATTGAAGAAGCACTACCAGATATTTTTCTTCTAGATTATATATGATCATGATTAGCTTTGGTTTCATCGTAATGTTCTGCTTCAGTATGCAAAAATGAGTCAACTAGAGTTGCATCGAGATAATTTGATGCAGTTTTTAGTCGCTCAGGTGTTAGACTGGTCACATTGATTATTGCTGTGGTTGTAACATCATAATTAAACTCAAGCATTGATATGTTCTGTTTGTTCATGTACCTTATCGACTCCCTGTATTCTCCTACAATCTCCTATAATCTCCTACAATTGACTTATCTTTGATATTAGAGCCTTAATTTACAATGTTTGCATATTTTTTCGTGTTTATGTCAGGTTGATGTGCGTAAGAATCTGATTATGTACCTTCCAAAGATGGCTAATGATGGAGCATGACATTTATATGTACCCTGCGCTGATTGTTTTTGGATGAGCCTTTGCTTCGATGTGAATTGTGCGTAATGGTGGTTGTATTATTTCGTTCACAATGCGAGCAGCTTTGTCATTTTGAATCTATGTCGGTACATTGATTCGCATAATCAAATAAAAACATAGTATACATAAACAATAAACATCCCTTTATCCGCTCCTTCATCAATCGAGCAAGGGATCTATATCGACTCGGTCAATTTCCTCTTTCGAGACATTGACGAAAATAGTTACAAAACAACAAATTTTATGTAAGGGTAAAATTAGAATATTTAATATAAGTCACAAGAAAAATCATTCTAATTCAATTTCGTTGGTATCTAATAATGGTTCTGTTGCGTTTTCATCTGAAGGTGCGCCTTGCTCAAATATTTGCAGTAATCGCCAAAATCTCCTTCTTCTCCGAGGATTTGCATTTGTTGGTTCTAAATTAGCTTCTACATCGTCAAGATTGCCTTCTGTGTCATTCCCTTCTATTGTTGCATTATTATGTTCCAGATTAGCTTCCTCATCATTTCTCTCTGTTCCAATGTTTGACATTTCAATAATTTCTTCCTCTAAGTCGTCCTCGCGGTGTGGTAATAAATCTGCTACAAAAGCTTTGCATAGTGGGCATGTTGCCTGTCTTTCAGTCAACCACGGTATAATACAGTGGGAATGAAATGTATGCCCGCACGGGAGAACTATTAGTTTTTCTCCTTCTTCATATTCCTCTAAACACACACAGCACGTCATATTTTCAAAAAAATTATCTTCATCCTTTGGTATCAAACTAACTTCTAATGGATTTGATACAACATCGGCAGGTTTCTCAGAAAGCAACCCAGATTTTATACTTTCACCCAGGGCTTTTTTATCAGAAGTAAACTCCACCTCCGGTAGCTGTGCTATTTCTTCCTCAGTCAACGTTCCTGGTTGTCTCAAATTTTGACGGATCGTTTCCACAACATCTCCTCTTCGATTGCTACAACAGGAGACAAGAGAACACATAAATGAAGTCATAATCATAATCATACCAATCCAACTAAAACTACCATCATAATCTGTGTAAGAATCTAAAAGTATACGCAGCCCCCCTGCCATTTGATCCGGAACACTCTGTCTTTTTAGTTGACGAAGAATTTCTACAAAATATTGATAAAGATAAAATAGGCATAGTTGGTGAGAGGTACCATATTCATACTAAGGAGCATAGCATTCATAAATGAATTGCAAAAGTATTGTAGGTCTTACCTTTACCACTTGACATTGAAATAAATTGAAGGCCCACATTGATGCCTCTTGCGTCTTTGGTGGGAAACATTTCCACTAAGTGATGCCTGTCAGATACATCATCGTACACAAGAACATATTGGACCACACCAACGGGTCCATATGACATGGCTACACGGGCTTTTTCTTCGTATGAACACATCCCTTTACTGGCCATCAATAACACTAAGCAAGAGCAAGAGCAAGAGCAAGAGCAAGAGAAACACATCAAAGAAACATTGAAATGAGATGATGAAATGTGAATCAGCGAGGGTAAGGGTTTGAATCCACTCACCTGGAAGTCCATCTTGGGGCGCTATTATTTTGTCTGGTTGTCTATGCGGAGGATTTTTTGGAATCACTCCATCTTCGTCAGCGCACAGATAGGGATCATCATGTATGACTTGTACCCTTGCTTCGTAATGAACCCCATACTGAAACAATTTTCCGAATGCTGCAGGCTGGCTACTGAATTCACTGCCTGTTTCTAATATGATATGTCCTTCTGTCGTTCCCAGAAGATTCAGTATTATGGATGCCTTCAGAAGCAGCAAGATGATTGAAGATACGGAACCTTCCCTTTCATAAGCAAATTTCATTATGCTCTTATCTTTTTCGCTTTTGTACAGTGTTAGCTTCTGTGATCCTTTCAAGTCAACAGCTCAATCGAGTTCCGCTTCACTGTTTCCGTTTGACGATGTTCTTCCGTGTTGTCGTGGCTACAGTACTGCTGTTCAATATCGATGGTGTTCCATATGTAATATAATTACTATTTCGTTTCATTCTAGATTCTTGTTACAGATCCACATGTATTTTGGAGAATCAATTAACAGTGACACTCTCACATCACCTATGTAATTTGTATAAACCCAGTACTCACAGTCATAAATAATGTAATTAGCAAAGAATTGTAGAATCAAAATTGTTCTTTTTTTGTGGAAGACGTCGTATTATTATTATTATAAATGATTAAATATTGAATTTTTATTCAGTAATTTCAATTCCAAAAAAGAGATAAATGAAAAAAATAACACACACACACAGACACACAGACAATTTGAATCAATTTATGTGTTTGAAGAGAATACTTCGTCCATATTCAGCTTGTAACTTTGGTGAAACAAAGCCATGATTATAGCCAGTCATCTTTCAACGCATTAGTGAGGTTTGCATTTTAGAATTGTTTTCTTTCAAAAAAAGTTAAAATACAATATTGAAATGATTCATTTGTATTTCTTCCATCACTTCAAGAAAGATTATTAGTGAAAATTGGCACAATCAATAGACTAAAACTAAATTAACGATAATCCGCAGTCTATTAGAAACTTTGGAAAGAAATCCAGTTACATTACGTAAGTGTTGTTCGAGAGTAAAACACCACAAGTGGGATGTAGATTTTGTGCATGCCATGTCGAAAGGTTTGGGTTAGCCATTCCTAAATAAATTAGGAAATTGGTAAAGCCATTTATATTCATAGCGAAAACATCCCCAATGAAGGGATAGAATATTTGTAAATAATCAATTTTTCTTCAATTTTGTGAGATGGAGTTGTTTTATTTTCCAGGTTACAAGGTTGCAATGATTGTTCATAGAACTAGGATGTAGATTCTCTCTTGATGCTCGTGACGTAAATCACGTAATAATGATGAATCTAAAAGCACGAATGGGTCTGACGTCAGTTTTCTCTCATCTTCTCTAAATATAGTTACGAACTTTCCTGGACTCTGTTCTTCCTCATTATTTTCTTGACAAAGCCTTTGATAATGAAGACATTCGCCGCTTTCTTTGCTCTCACATTCGCCCACAGCGCATCTGCTCTAAGCTATCTTAACTCATTGAATGGAGCAACCGTGAGTGGAGGGCTTACTACAGACTCCACCGCTGTTTCGCCAGCCTTTGTAAGGAATTCTGCTGGTCCATCTGAAGAAATGCTTGCCCTTATCAGCAAACAAGTCTCCGTAGAACTCATGGCTTCCCAACAATACATGGCTGCTTCTATTTGGTTCCGTACACGTAACATGGATGGTATGGCTCTATGGATGCTTGATGAATCTGATGAAGAGAGAGGGCATGGAAAAGAAATTCTGGAATTTGCCATGAAGAATCATTACCAAGTTGTTCTTGAGCCTCTTAGTGCTCCTCAAAATGAATGGCAGTCTCCTGCTGATGTATGGCAAACTATTCTTGCACTTGAAGAAAACAATACCCAAAACTTACTCCGCATTGCTGGCGCTGCTGACGCCTGTGGCATGTACGGAGTCAAAGCTTTCCTTGACCCCTTTCGTAAGTACTAATTTTAATTGTCCTTCTTTTAAATGGACTTTGACCCTCATTAAATAATTGATATCTTGTTTCTTTCTTTCTTGTAGACATGGAGCAAATCGAAGCAGAAGACAAAGTAGGAGGTATCGTTGCAAGAGTACAAGGTGCATCCAGCAGTTTCCTTTGGGAGCTTGATCATGAACTTGGCATGGAAGCAGAAGCTGAGGAACAACATTAAAGAACGAGCAAAATTTTATTACACAATATCCTCGCACATCATAGATAATTGACCGACGCAAATAATAATTAATCAAATAATAACAAAATACTTTTACATTTTCAATTATCTTGGTTTGAAAAACTTTCAATGAAAAAGATGTGTCGATGCACTTGACGAATACTTTGTGCAATCATAGATGTGTACTCCTATCTGCAATATCATAGTATCAAACTTCTTTTTCTATTCGTTTTCATCAGAAGAACTCTCAGCATCACTAACATGAGCCGCTCGTTTTAAAGCAATACGATTTCCTAAATGAGAAAACTCATCGTCGTCATCGTCATGGTCAAAATTTATTTTTGTTGCTTTTGATTCAGCATTTTTCATCTTTTCACGTTTGGCTCTATTTTTCACCCCACCCCTCCTACGTCGTTTTTTTGCTAATGGTACTTCTAAGCTATCATCTTTGTTCGTTTGGGCTATGATGTTATCATTTGTTTCTGATTTTTGTTGGGGCTTCTTTTTTTTTCGAGTACTTTTGGAAGGTGGAGAAGAAATCAATTCTAGAAGGTTTGGATCTATCCATGCTTTACTCGACTGAAGCAACGATAGTACATCTGGTGCCATCGGAGCTAATTCTCTATGGAAAAAACTGAATACTGTTGGTGATATTGCAGGTATTGTGCTGTCTCCTTCAACATGATTGTACATCATAGACCGACCTGCTCTACCACACCGATGAACGTACTAAGTGCCCATCGTGAAAAGTATATAACCGATGATTTGAAATTAGTGCAAACAATCAATATTGAGTTGATTCAAGTAACGGTACTCACTTGTTCTAAAGATGTTGGAAAGTCATAATTTATAACCACTTCAATGTTTTTCACATGTATCCCTCTAGCTGCCATATCGGTGGCTAACAATATATTAAACTTTCCTGCCTTTATATGATATCAAAAAGAATTTTTTAGCATAGAATGGGATCCAAAACGTGGAGTCATACCGTCAAAAACACACATACCTTGAAATCGAAAAGTGCACGTTCTCGTACTTCTTGTGGGAGCTGACTATGAAATTCAACGCATCTCCAATCTTCAGTAAGTTTCATGTTCAACAATTTCGGAACAATTTATCAATAGTATAGTGGCATGAATAGAAAATATAAGCACTGCCAATTTTCGAACTTACCTTCTCCACGCAAAAGTTTCACAATATATTTCAAGGCCTTGATTGTTGCAAAGAAAATAATGGTCAATTTTCTTTTTCGGATGCCTACATCATTGGATTCTACTTTAATGTGCTTATTCATTGTAGTCATCAGTTTTTTTGCTTTTTTATGCGCTGCACAAACATGAAGAATTTGTGTTACATGAGATGGTATAGAAGCCAATTCCATAGTAGAAGAAAAAGTTTTTTTCTTAGATTGATCTACAGATGCTTCTTCAATACTTTCTGGAGGAGTGTATTTATCATCTCCAATCATTGAGGTGACATCTTCAACACCATCATCTTTGTTACATTGATCCTTATTTTCTTCTTCGGCTTTATCTTTTTTAGAATAGCGATTGCCAGCAATTTGAAAACTTAGAGTATTCACACGAACGATGAGACGTTCTGTCATATGCAATTGCATTGTACATGCATTTTGTAAAGCATCAGGATAGGTAGCTGAAAAAAGCCACGTTGTCCTTTTTTGTTGTGTTCCGCTTGTGTTGTGATTTTTTGTTGGACAGATACATTGAAAAATATCCTGTACCTGATTTGACATTCCCATCTGACATAGCATCCGATCGGCTTCATCCAAAACTATGAAATTTATATTGTTCAACTCTAAAATTTCCTTTGAATCTTTTTCTTTTATTGGACGTTTCGAGTTTTCATGTTCGGAATTACCTGCATCATTAGCAGTGTTGTTTGTGTCATTTTGCAGCAGATCTAATAATCGTCCAGGTGTGGCTACAAGTACATGGATATGAGCATTATCTGGATTTAGCAGAATTTCCAACTGTTGTTTTTTGGTGGTAGTTTTTCCTCCATATATAGCCATGACAGGCGGATGGATTTCGGAGGAGGAAGAAATGCAACGATTCAATTCCTTTGTTACTTGAGTAGCTAATTCTCTTGTGGGAACTAATACCAATCCCCTGATGTAACTATTTACATTCGATTTTAAATTTAACACATCCATGTTTGTCTTATTAGAGGTATCAATATCTTGAGAAGAAGAATATAAAAGAGGTACACCATATGCCAAAGTTTTGCCACTACCTGTAGGTGCGATAGCTATGAGACTATTGATATGACCCCTGTGTGATTTTTTTGTTTTAGATTTTTTGTGATAATGAAAAAAAATTTCAGAATGCATAAATAGAGGCCATATTTGTAATTGGATAGGTGTTGGTCGAATTTGTGTTTGAATCTTTCCTTTTCGGAACCGACGTGTAAACGCTTTTGTCAAGAAATCATAATAGGATTGTTTGGTAGTTGAGGATGTCTTTGGTTGACTTTGTAAGAAGTCTTTTGATAAAGGTGCAGGAACATAAAATTTAGATTTCTCTTTTTTATTGCTTGTGATGTCCAAAAGATTCACAGTGACATTTTCAGATTCATTGTTGCTTAATGTTGTTTCTGCTGTTACTGTGAGGCCTAAATCATTTCGATTTTTTTCATCTTCGTTGTTAGATATCACCGATGGTTCTATTGTTTCTATAGTATCGCCTAATTCATCGTGGTCATTTTGGGGCTCTTCTCTGCTTCTTTTCTTAGATTTCTTTGTTCTCGCCATGTTTTAAGTAATTTTTCCATTAAAAAATGGAAGTCGTTTTCATTTTTCCGATGGTCACAACTTTTTGGTGAATAGGTTATGAGAATAAATATTTTGAAAAGCTCTACATGAACATATTTTCATTTTTTTAAAAGAATATTTATTTACCCATTTTCATTATTTATATTTGATGCAAAGATTGAGAAAGTTTCTGTCTATGTGCATGTGCATATGCATATTCAAATAGTATAGTACCTAAAAGAACTCGTGTGACGATACTCTCTAAAGTATCTACACATATAGTTGACTTAAATATCGCAGAAATCTATACTTTAGGATATTCTGATCTCACTTAAGAAGAAAGAGAAACAATTGTTATTAAATGAAAAGTTTTCTTTTTGAAAATACTTAGATCGTTCATGTGGATTAGATGTTCTGAATTGCGTAACATCCACCAAACATGAGGACATAAAAAGTTTAGCTGGTCATTCAAGCCGTGGAGATTCATTCGATTTTGTGCGAACATTCATTTATGCCAGCAATATAAATAATAGACCATCATGCTATCCACAATCAACCTACACTTCATTTTGATCTTTTTCAACATCTTCCCAAGTCTCATCTTACATGCATTGTGCAATTTCCCGGTAGCTTCAGCCGCAATTATAGTTCCTTCCACTCAATCAAATAGCATACATAACAAACACGAACGATATGAAAGTGAACCTGCACTCTTTGGGAAACCATTTGAGATTGGACTTCATTATAGCGCTCATTTGCAGGTAGTTAGTAAAGAGGACGAATATTTGTGTGGTGGGGTTTATGATGCCAAAGACAATAACAATGATGATGACAAAGTCAATAATGGCTTTCATGTGATGAAAAAGGATGCTGAGAAAGAAGGCACTGATGAGGATGAATTTGACAAAAGTGCAGAGTCTTTGACAAAAGTATTCAGATCGCTAGTCAATTTGCAGGAAAAGCAACTGAAAAATTCGAGAAAAAACAAAAATAATTATGACATCGTTGTTCCTAAAGATGGTCTCCCAGGTAAGTGAAGTTACTCTACTTTAGTTGCATTTGCCTAATTATTGAAATAATGACTTAAATACTGATTGTCTATTTTTTGCTTGGAATAGTGGCTCTTATCGTGAAAAGAGGACAGTGCAGTTTTGAAACAAAGGCAAGGACTGCAATGAAATTAAATGCCCCACCTAATGTGATTCAATATCTAATAGTATACGACGACAAAGAACGATCTCAACTTGTGCCTATGTCAGCAAATGTATCACGTGGAATTGATGTTGGTCTTCTTTTTACTTCCTTAAAGTCAGGTATAGCATTGATGCACCATATATCATCGCATCACACTTTATCCGGATATCATAGCAAAGACTCTCTTCCAATTCTATCCGCATCAAAACTATCATCTACTGTCAACGTTGACGAGGCGTCAAATTTACATTTCTTTCCAAACTATATTGATGGTCTCAAAGATCAAGATATTGCTGGAGGTCCAGTCATTATTCTAGATTCAGAACCACCAGATATACCCTCTATTTATCAGGACACTCAAGAATGGATAGTGGCTGTTTTAGCTGGTTTTATCATGTTCTTCTCCTGTTTATCATGTATCTTTTTTTGCATTCAAAGTGGTTATATTACCGTTCAAGATGGTGTGATTATTGTTGGGAATCGTGGGCCTCTACCAGAAGGGTGGAACAATGGTATGGGTGGGAATGGCACGGGTGTCACTCAACGTCTGTTGACTGTGGAAGACGTTCATAAATTACCGGAATTTGTCTATTACGAGTCAAAACTTAACAAGAATACAAAAAATTCAACTTCTCTCCAAAATGACGATCCAAGAAGAAGCAAAGACTCTAAAAATGAAATGAAAGACAAAAATAGGACTTTCCTCACAACAGACCATTTATTTGATTGTAATTCATGTTCTGTTTGTCTTGATGAATATGTCGAAGGAGACATATTACTAGTCCTTCCATGCAAGCACTCATTCCACAAAGACTGCATTATTCCCTGGCTTACGGAAAGACAAGCCACTTGTCCTCTTTGCAAAAGTGAGGTTTTGCTCTTGGATACTGATACTGATTCAGACGGAGATGTTTTACACGATTCTACTCCTTCTACTCCATTGTCTTCTACTGGAATATCATCATCTATATCGTCAACATTCACACCTGCGTCCTCTGTTAATTCATCTGTTGTTACCGAGCAAGACGTTATGGAACAAGGCGTTGAAAGAAGGAATGAAATTCATATTAGAGAGGTATCCAGTACATCTTGGGTGAATTGGTTTCGTGGTGTTGAAAGAAGTAGCAATCGTGCATTGAATGATTCAGAAGAGACTACAGAGCAACGTCTCAGTAGACCCTTGTTAGAAGACCAATAGTACACCTCTTCCAGGCCAGGTTGAGAAAATATGTGACTAGTGGAATAAGAAGAATCACATAGAAAACCAATCCATTATATTGTAACACTTGTATTCTAGATTTATTAACTTATTTTTGAAAATCAAGTTCTTTACATTCGTGATCATTTCATTGACTCGTTGCTTAGTTATCATTCGTAGCTGGAATGTTTCAATAAAGAATAGATGTTTTCTATGACCAACTCACCCAATAATCCTAATGGCTTCAAAGGGTCTCGTATTTTTTCAATTAGTAAGTTATCAATCTCATTTCTTAAAGCACGCACCAACACAATGGCATGTTCGTTCTTTGACTTGAACTCCAAAAAATTCTTACTATCACAAGGCAATAGAATAGCATTCTCAAGTTTACTACCAGTACCCTTTTTTGACGAAGATGTAACTTTCTTAATTTTTTTTTCCAATCCCAATCGTGGTGGTGCGCATCCACCAAATAGTAAAAGATGCATACTGGTCACAAGGGACGTATCGAAAAGATACAATTGACTGGTTTTCATTTTACGATGATACAAGAGCCATCCGTCATTAGCATTCATTCTATTTATGTTTGGAAAGTTGAAACTACTTGGATGGACTTTGGGTAGCGGATCTATATTCGATGTTTCTTTTTCAGCTGGATTATTTAAGCTTGTAGTCGTATTTGTCGAATTGCTCTTTGCTTTGCTTTGGATCGGAACAAGAAAGGACTTTAGTTTAGTTTTGACCGTACCTCTGCGTGCTTTCCCTGTGATCGCAACGTTTTCTTTTTGAACTTGTACAACATTTGGAAATAGGCCCGCTGTTAGTGCACATTTTGCCATAACATACATACGTTGAACTTTTACTGTTTCATTGAAACTGATTTTTCCTTTGTCATTGTTTGTTTCTTTTGAGTTAAGTACAGTATGATTGCGCATTCCAATTTCATCTAAATTTTGCAAGAAATTTATTCTCAATCGTCTAATATCATACATGGCCGATGTCGAGAGATGAAGATCTTGACAAAAAAGTTTTTTCTGTTTTTTATCGCTATTTTCCCATAAATCAAAGGCTTCGCACAATGCTAAATGATCACTGTAGTGATCTTTTTGACACAGTTTTCTACGATTTTGTTCTATATCTGCTTTGCGTTTGGTATCTTGAATGTGTTTTAGATTTAGGAAAGGACTTCTTGACGAGAGAGCTGCAGCCACAGTGAGAACCAATTCTCTGCATCCAAGGATGCCCCCATAAATCAGTAATTTTCCAATGTGAGGATCCATAGGTAGATTCGCAAGGTGATAACCAAGAGGAGATAGAAACAACCTGGATTTTTGAATTTGATCATGATCTCTTGCTACTTTTAAGGCCCCAATTTCAATAAGCTTTTTCTGTGCAGTCAATACAGATCTTGTAGAAGGAGGTTCAGGTGATTCTCGAAAGAATAATGGAATATCTTCATAAAGTAAAGTTTTTGCAACTTTATCCTTCTCCAAATTAATTTTGTTTTCTTCATAAGCATTGAGATCGTTACTTTTTAGTAGCTGACATTTTTTACCACCCAGAGTTAGAGCCAAGAAAAGAACGAGATCATCCAGCGGTGTACGCTTCATTTCACAAACAGATTGCTTTGGAAGGTGCTTAGAGTAGAAGTCCTCATTGTACAACCTCCAGCAAGTCCCAGCCAATACACGGCCAGCACGTCCTGCTCTTTGAATAGCATTTGCATGGCTTACCCAAACTGTTGTTAAACTCTGCATCCGGGTACTAACATTATATCGAGTCTCCTTCATATGTCCAGAGTCGATAACATCCGTAATTCCAGGAACAGTCAAACTAGTTTCGGCTACATTTGTAGAGACAATTACAACCACTTCTTCTTGGTGAGAATAATCGTTGAAGACTCGTTTCTGCTGTGATGCTTGAAGTTGACCGTGAAGTGGTAAACACATTGTTTTACTCTTTAGAGTTCTATTTTCTTGTATTGTGCGAATGCATGTATCTATCTCCTGAGCACCTGGAAGGAAAACTAATATGCATGGTTTTGTGCCAGGGCCTGTACTAGTTCTGGCTTTAGTGGAGTTCCGAAACCATGATGTGACTATGTGTTCAATGAGATGTGTTATCAGGGAATTATCGATTTGATTTTCCTTTGCATCAACCTCAGGGGTCATCAAAATTTCATTATTGTTTTGTTCGTCGTCAGAATAATCATTTTGTACCTGATGAAGACATGGTTCATTACGGGCAGATTGTTTCGATTTCACTTTATGTAATAGAGTTTCAATATCACTCATCCAGTTAATTTGTACTGGAAATGTTCTTCCTTCAATAGACACCACAGGAATGTTTTCAGTAGATCTAGTTGACGAAGCATTGTAATTTTTGAAATAATTGGAAAACAATTCTACATCCAAAGTAGCAGACATGAGGACAATCTTAATGTTAGATCGAATATGACTTCTAGCTAATGTAAGCAAAAAATCCATGTGAAGACTTCGTTCATGCACTTCATCAAGAATAATATGTGTAACACCTTGTAGTGTTGGATCATCTAATATGCGATTCATCAATATTCCAGTTGTCAAAAATATGACTCTTGATTGTTTAGACAACTTAGTATCAAACCGGACATTGTATCCAATTGTCTCACCACACTTTTCTCCTCGTTCTAGAGGCGTTTTGTATGATGAATCAATAAAAATGAGAATCAAATGAATATTTAGCAATGAGATTAATGGATGAACATACCATAAGCAACCCGTTCTGCCACCCCAATAGCTGCAACTCTCCTAGGTTGACAACAAAGTATCAAACAGTCTTGGGACTTATCTGTGCAATTATCTAAAAGAAATTGTGGTATTTGGGTTGTTTTTCCAGATCCAGCTGCACCTTGAATGATAGATACACGACTCGATGACACTGCCGAAACTATCTCCTCCCTTTTTTCATGCGACGGGAGACGAACAAGAGGATTTATTGTTGATGCATTATTTGTATTTCTTCTTTCCTGCAAATGGTGTGTACTCGAATATAGTCGATTGCCTTTGATTTTGTTATGTTTTGACTTTTTTACTTCATAGGCTTGTCTCATCATATCTTCTTGCTCCTTCCAAATTTGTTCTTCTGTTTTGATATAGTCTTCAATATCTTCTTCATCTTCATCATTTGTAGTCTCAAGTTTTTTATGTTCTTCTTCAGATTTTTTCTTCTCTTTTTTCTTTCCATCTTTCCCAATCTTTTTATCCTTTTTATCAGTAGGGGAGGAATAAAATTCTTCCAATACTGTTTCCTTATCCCTGACAGAAAGAGTCAGAAGTGTATCATTGGATAAGTATGCTATATCCTCCTGTAATAAGACGATTCGTTTATCTGTATCATCGACAAATAACCACGCTAATTTTTTGTCTTTGCTTTTAGTGACTTTCAATTTATTGCAAGCATCTTTGATCAATTCTTCTACTTTAGTTTCCATTCTTGAAAAGACACATACTTTGCTTTTTATTTTTTTCTCTGTTTGGAAGGTAATTCTAACTTTTGGATTCAATAAGGAAGTATTTAGCCTATTTTTGGAGGGGAGTTTCTTTTTCGGAGTCACTTGTTGTGCAGTAGATGAAGTTAGAGTTTCCGAATTACCTCCACGTTTTAATTGTGTTTTAAGTTCCTCTTGACGAGATTGACGATCTTCCATAATAGCAGTTTGAACAGCTTCTCTCATAAGATCTCTCATCAATCGACGGTTTTGTCGTTCTTTTGCTTTTTCATTCATATAGACATCGTCTGTAATATTTATAGGAGCATCTGATGATGATTTCTTCTTTTTAGATCTTCCATCCGGTAATGGTTCTCCTCTGAACTTTTTTGATTCTTTGATCAAATTTAAGATTTTCTCATTTGAATCGTCGCTCAATTTGATTTTGGCTGCTTTCAAAGTTCGTTCTGCTCCTTGTAGTTCTACCATTCCTTTTTCATCTGTTATCGGCTCTCAATTAAATACAGATATAAACTCTAGAGAGTTTAATAATAATAGTAATAATAATAACAAATGATGTGCTATAATTATGGGACAATTTCTCATCAAAAAACATCTCAATATGTACGGTATAGTACGTATGTTTATGTATAGATTTCACT
>Ga0209092_10002557_pt1 | contig 16662 bp, 22 predicted proteins | sample FraStrMetagenome_FD_187446 | JGI IMG/M metagenome (GOLD analysis project Ga0209092, IMG submission 187446) | Marine eukaryotic phytoplankton communities from Arctic Ocean - Fram Strait ARC3M Metagenome (SPAdes) (version 2) | ecosystem: Environmental > Aquatic > Marine > Oceanic | place: Fram...
TGATTTGTTATCCCACCCACTTAAATCAGTAGCAAAATCTCCATTAGTTACTTCTTCAGCACCCTCAGTAGGTACAGGAATAACTGCATACAATTCTCCTGCCTTATATCCGTTAGGAGTAACTACAATACTTACATCATCTAATAAACTCATGCTATATTATTTAAGATTGTTAATTGATCTACTAAACAAGCTTTAGCTTCAAATACACCACCATCAGCTATAACCCTAGCATCAAAGTTATTAACTTGTATCTGAGTAGGTGTTAACCCTCCTTTATTACTTAAAGGTAAAGATAGTCCTAATGCTAATTTCATTTCTTAGTTTTTGTATGCAATAGCTAAACCACTTGTAAGTGTTATTGCGGTAACTTTACCGAACAAAGTCATTCCTGCTGGTACTGTTGTATGTAAAGCAGTAGAACCTGTTGAATCAGTTATAGTAATAGTAGATATTACGCTTTCTTTTACAAAGTAAATAGCATAGTAATCTTTACTTGTTTGTGCAGCAGTTGTAAATATTTCTACTCCACCTAATTGTCCTAATTGTTCACTTAATAATGCTTGTGTATTTTTTATTCCCATTTTTTTATTTTATTTAACTAACGTATATATAATTATCTGATGCAGGTTCATTGTACTCTGTATATTGTACCTCCTCTCCTCCACTTGGTTCTTTAACGTATAATTTACCTAACTCTACGCTTCCTTGTACTACTCCTTTTGTATCTGCTACAGGACTTAGTACATCTGTTTCTGTGATTGGTGCAGTACCTAATCCTAATACAACACTTGAACTAATCCAACTAACTTCAAAAATCTCATAAGTCCAGTATCCATTAGGTTTAAAATTAATTGCACCTGTGTATACATTTTGTGATAAGCTATGTGGCATAGTAAATCTTGTATACCTATCATTTACTAAGTCGTTTTGCCCATAACCATAAACTACACTTCCTGATAAATCGTTTGTAAACTTACATAGATACCTTAACTGACTTGTCGGTACTGTTGTATTGATACGTTTCTCTAGCGTAGTAGTGTAAAACGTTGCAGTTTGTCCGTAAGTTGTATGTATCATGTTGTGTTTACTTATTATATAATAGAAAAAAGGTAAATTTATTTGATAAAAAAAAAGACTACCGAAGTAGTCCTTTTAATAAATATAATAAATAATATATTATGAAGTTATAATTGAATTAAATGTAAACGCTGAATTATCTAATGGTGTATTAGTATAATCTGCTACTGTTACCATAGGATTTGTTTCCATTCCATCCAGAGTCCAGTCATAACCTGCCATATCCCCAAAAGCTACACCTGAAGAATTAGTACCTGCATTTAATTCTAAACCATTTTCTAAACCTAAACATAATAATACATTATGAGAGTTAGTAGATAATATTTCGTTTAATTCAACAAATACTACTAATCTTTGTGCAGTTAAAAGTTTAATTTGGTTTTGATCTTCTTTTGTTAGCTTATGTAGTTTAATATTAACTGTAGGAGTATAGAAAACAGTACCATTCTCACTAGAACCTGTAATAGTTTCTGTAACAGAACCTGTACCTCTTTTAAGAGTATACTTATAGATGTCATCTGAACCACCCATATCAAAATCTGTTAATTCTCCTGATGCAGTTACAAAAGTAGCAACCTCATCATATTGTGCAAAGTATACTGCTTTAATTCCACCTACTGTATCTCTACAAGTAATATTTCTTCCTTTTGTTAAATTACAAGACATTTTTTATTGTTTTAAAAGTTAAAGAAAGGGAGATTTTACTCTCCCTTATCTGTTTAGTTGTTACGCTTGACTTACTACGTCAGCACCAATACCTACTTGAACACCTCCTGAGAACTTCGCAACTACTCTCATGTTGTCAGAACCATCTAGCTGAGTCATATCTAACATCTTAATGTTTGTATCATCAGATAGTAAATCAGTACCATAGAATAAGTTAGAAGTTTCAGCAGCTACCATTTGATTGTCTGGCATACCTGGACATGGTTGGATAGTGATTCCCTCAAATACTGGAACGTAATCTCCGTTCATATTGTAAGCATTAACATATCCTAAAGTAGAGATAGCTGAGATATAAAATCTGTAAGTTTTCATATTCATATAGATTCTTAAATCATCTCTACCATATACGTTAGCAGGAATGTCTGCAACTAATGTTTGTAGGTTTGCTATAATGTTATCAGCCGTATAAGCAGCAGATGCAGTTGATGATACTACATTACCATTTACTGCAAAAGCACCTGTAGTAGCCGTTAAAAAGCCCTCAAATTGTCCTGGCGTTGCAGCAGCACCTGACCATATAGAACCCTCTACTGAATCAGCAATTAATTCTCCAAAGTATGCTAATACATACTGATCAAAAGATGGTGCAGTTCTGTTAAAAGCACCTGCTTTCATTTCTTCTGCTTCCCAACCTGATAATAAAGTTTTTTTACAAAGGTCTACATTAATTTGTAGATTTTTAGGAGTAAGTACTGCTTCTGTTAAAGCTAGAGTACCTGCATCAGTAAAATCACAAGTTGCATTTGCTACTAAGCCACTACCTGCCATTTTTCTAATGTTTTCCTTATATTTAATATTTTCTAAGACAGTTAAACCCTCTAAGGATTTAGCTTCTTTTAAAGCTGCCGAAATATATTGTCCGAACGCTTTACCTGCATAATTTGATGTTACTGTAAAAGCCATTTTTTTTTATTTATTTAGTTATGTTATATAATATTCTTTCCCTTTTAGTCATTTTAGATAAATCTTTTTGTGTAAGTTCTCTACCTAAAGCACTAAATTTGTTTGTATCTACAGGTTTTGCAGCAGGTTCGTTTGATAACTCTACTACTTGTGCAGATAATTTTTCTTTTTCTGAAGATAATACTTCATTTGTTGATTTAAGTTCTGCTAATTCAGCTTTTAAAGTTTCTATGTCTGTATTTACATTACTCATTAGATCAACTACAACGGATTTAACTTCATCCATAAAAGCTACTGAATCAAATTCAACTTCTTCCATATCTTCTTTAGATGCTTCTTCTTCTACTGGAGTTTCTTCAGCTTCTTCTTCTTCTTCAGCTTCTTCTTCCATAATTTCAGCAACTACACCTTCAACCTCTACAGAGAAACCTAGACCTTCTTCAGTTTTGTATTCTCCTATTGGTAAAAGCATTGTAGTTCCATCTTCTGTAAGAACAGAAATATCTACTCCTGATTCTAATGCTTCAGCAGTTGATACTATAATAGTACCATCTTCAAGTTTCGCTTGATACTCTAAATTCACTTCTTCTTGCTTATCAAGACCAAGTGCTACTAATATTTGTTGTTTTAAATCCATTGTGATGTCTTTTTTTTATATAATAGAATAAATTATTATTTGTTTGATTTTTATTAAAAAGATGCTTTTATTTTTTTTGCAATACGATTAGCTTCAAAAAATTCAGATATTATATCATCTGCTCTATTAATAGCAGAATTACCATCTTTTAAAGCAGGTATATCGTTAGCATTAACACCTAATTCTTTAGCTTGTTTTTCTAAAAGATTTAATTTGTCTTTTAAAGATTTTATAGTTTTATCAAAGTTTGTATATATTTTAGATATTTCAGGAAAAGATTTATTTACTGCAATAATCTTATTATAAAAAGTATCAATTTTATTATCTAATTTTTTTCTATCTTGTTCGTATGAGTTAATTAATTTTTCAATATCATCAACCATACCCAACTCAATCTTTTCAGCTTTTAGTTCTGTCTTTTCTTTTATTAGTTCGCTTAATGCTTGTAGTATATCTTCTCTCATATTATTTTATATTATAATAAATTATACATCTTTTTGATATTTTTAATATTTGCTTGTATATCTTTTATAGTAACTTTTGCACTTTCTACTTTGTTTTTTATTTTTTGTGGTAAATCTACACCTAAATCTTTAGCTTGTACTATTAATTTTTCCCCTAATTTTAAAGAAGCTATATAATCACTTTCAATTTTAGCATAAGATACTTCAGCTTTTCTTAAATCATCTATTAAAGTATTAGATATTTTTAAATCTTTATCTAATGTAGAATCAAATAATTTTACAAAATCATCTATAGCACCTAATTCTATTTTCTGTCCACTTAACAATTCTTTTATTGCTACTCTTATATCTTCGTTTGAAAATTGTTGTTTACCCATTTTTTCCATTTTATTAATAAAGTAGCCCTCTATACTCAGACCTCGCAATTCCCCACCTGTTATCTTACTCCACATCTCATCATTGTCAATTCTTAACTTTACCATCCAAGTCCCTACAGGAAGTGAAAATCCGTACAATGTACTCTTATCTTTTTTTGTATCTTCTATAATCCAACTTTCTACAGTCAATACACCTGATACTTTATCTTCGTGTTGATATGTAGCTTTATGATGATTGTTGTGTTCTAAATAAAGTTCACTAGACCTTCTTACTGTATCTTTTGAGAAATATACATAGTAATCTGAATCAGTATTAGGATCGTATCTAAAAATATTTTTGTTTGGTATTAAAGCAGGACTAACTAACATTCTTTTCTCCTCATCTATCTTAGCTAAAGTCAAGTTGTTCTTTTCTTTACCAAAAAATACAAAGTCTTGCTCTATAGCAGGAGAAGTTACTAAACTGATAGCATCTATAGTCATTTCTTGACTTTCATCTGAAATTACTAACTCTACAATCTTAGTTGGTTTCTTTTTCATAATATATAATAGATTATTTATTAATTTATTTGATTTTATATTGTTGCTCTCCTACGGATATTAGCTAACTTGTTTTGATTGTTTGTCATGTCATCAGTAACAACATACGCTTGAACTGGCTGCTGCTCTTGTACTCCACCTAATGTAAATTGACCACTTAACATCTCAGGTGCAGGTGTACCTGAAATTGATGGTGGTGGGGGATTTGTACTACCTGGAACATCTGTACTTAATATTTTTCTTACATTAGCTAATCCTGCTGCTATAACTGCTGCACCAGTAACAAAACCTGCTACACCTCCTTGTGCTAAAGCCTTATTAGCACCTGCATAAGTATCTATAACGGCTTGTGCGACTGCTAATGCTTTGTTATCTCCTGCTAAAGAACTTAATGCACCTGCAAGTCCTGAAAACGCTTCTAACTGCTCATTTATATTAGCTTTAATTAAATCAGACTTTTGTTTCTCGTATTGCTTAGTAATAGCAGTAGTATCTATTCCTGACTTTATAGCTAGTCGTTTCTTTTCGTTATAAGAATTTTCAAGTTCTGCTAGTTCTCTTTCTAGTCCTGAAGTCCCCTCTATTAAAGATTGTTCTCTACCTTGTCTTAATTCTTCTTCTAACGCTATTTGATTAGTTAATTGCTCTGATTCTTGACCTGTAATAGTTTCTTTAAGTTCTGCCATAGCATTTTCTGCTTGTCCTTTAGCTATTATTAAGTCTATGTTCTCTTTATTTATTGACCATGCTTGTGTGGCTGCATCAAGTTGTATTTGAAGTTGTGCTTTTTGATCTTCTGTTTGTTTTGATAATACTTTGCTAAGTTCGTTATTAGCTGCTATTCTTTCTGCAAAAGTTTTAGAAACATCATCTCTTATTTGTCTTTGAATTTCAGCCTCTCTTAAATATTCGGCGTTTAATTTAGCAAATTGTACTTCTGCTAATTGAGCTGCTTTAGAAACATCTGTAAGTCCTTTTGCTTGGTCTACTACAGTACTAACATAACCAGTTACTGCACTTTCAATTTCAGTATATATAGCTGCTATCTCTTTTCCTGCTACTACAGTTCCTGCTGCTATTTGAGCCATACCTACTGCAAACATTTTAGGATTAGAGATATTAGCCATTAATGTAGCAACTCCTTTTAAAACCATACTAGCACCCTTCATTTTCTCAATAAAGAATTTTTCAATACCTAGTCCAAGTTTTGCCAACTCTCCTAAAGGATCTGTAAATATTCCTTTTAAATACCCTTTTATAACTTCATAGTTTTCATCTAAGTATTTAAACAAGTCATTAAAAGCAATACTTAAAGAAGTCATAGCCGTATTAAAAACATCAACTACTTTTTGGTTCTTACTAAAGACTTCCATTAATTTAGCAAGTAAAGCTACTATAAGACCTATTCCTGCTGCCTTTAAAGCAGTACCTATTCCTTTAATTGTACCACCTAAACCTTTAAAACCTTTTTTTGCATCATCTGTTGCATCTGCTAGTCTTTCTGTTTGATCTGCAACTTCTCCTACATTTGATTTTATTTCTGCTTCTATTACTGTATCTGCCATTTTATATTGTTGTTTGTAATTTATTTCTCCATAATTTTACACTTGCAGTCCATTGTATTCTAGTTCCTGCTATACCTGTAACATGAACACCAAAAGAAGTAGCCGTTACATCTTTCATAGTTGCAGTTATATTCATTCCACTATGTCCTGACGTTACTATATGTGTTGTTGTTTGATGATATGTTGATGCTAGACCATCTGTAAATGTAACTGCACCTGTAATTTGAACATATCCATATTCTCCAACTTCTCCCTCTCCTCCATAATTAACACCTATTACATTAGCTTCAAAACCTATTACTGAATTTTTTACTTTTTGTATATATGTAATTGGTAAGTATTGAGTAAGTAAAGCAGTTTCTGTAGCATCTAAAGTCTTATTAGATTGTTGTACAAATGATTGTTGGCTTAATCCTAAACCTAATGCTTCGTTAAAACCACCTCCACCTATAACTACCTCTCCTTGATTTTCTGCTTGTCCATAAGAACCTGCAAGAATTATAGAATTTTTTATACCATTTTCTAATTCATGAAATTCTCCGTTTATAATATTATTTATATTACCTCCTTTAGTTAAATTCTTTTGACCATTAAGTATAGTGTTTTTTGTTCCGTTTTCTGTTGTACCTCCACTAACATTATTGTGTATATCATAAAATTTTCTGTCTAAAGTAGAATTAAATTCAAAAGCATTACAAGTACCAGTATTTGAATTGTAAACATATCCGTATGCTTCACAAGCTAATTGATTAGGTATTACATCATTTGTTCCATCAGTAAATCTAATCTCTCCTGTACTTAAAACTTTTTTAGGTTTTATATTAAATCCTTTTTTATATTCCATTATGGTATAAGTATAAATTCAACAGTTGATAAATCATTTGGCTTGTATTCTATTTTATTAACTCTATAGTTTCTATTTTTTATCATTACTTGATCAAAAAAATTAAACTGGTTAATATCTGCTGCGTTAAGGTTTACTTTTAATGTCATATATCTTGTATCAGAATTATATAACTCATCATAGTAAGGACTCCAATAAGTATTATATAAATTATCTACAGGAGAATCTCCTACAGTACCTATTAATTGAATCTCTCCATAATTTAAATCTGAATCATCTATTGTAGATGGTAAAGCAGAAGTATGACTAAATCTCAAATAATCTTCAGCATTTTCTCCAGATACTGAATTTTGTGTAGGTATTTTATATGTTACTGAACCTGACAAAGTAAAAGGACTAGCAGAAACTTTATAAAGTATTCTTGGTTTATTATTAAAACTTTCAAATTCTGTATTATCATCATTTGATGAATAGATTACAGGTACTATAAATTCTCCTAAATAATCTGCTATTGGTTTTACAACAGTTGATGCAAATGGTGTAGCTAATATTTCTTCTTCTCCAGTAAGTAAAGTTAAATCAGGATTTAAAGAAGATGGATAAGAATAACTACCATAATCTTTATTAGTTGTATTTTTATAAAGATTTCTAGGATAATCTCCATCATCATCAACATATTTAAAAATAGTTTTTTTAACTAATTCTAATGGAGATAGTTTTATTTCAGTAACATCTATTTTATCTGTCCAATCATGTAATATACTTCTAGATGCTAAAGAAGTTCCTGAAGTGTTTTTAATAAATATATCATTGTATGGTTCTATAATTAAATTATTAGGATTGTTTTTATCTTGTAATACAACTAAGTTAAACATATTAAAAAATCCTTTTAAATATTCCCACTGACCTAAATCCCCTCTTAAAGTGTTTAATAAAATTGAATTAGTCATTGTAGTAAAAGTTACCGAACCAGTAATTAATGCTGATGTGCATTTAATACCTGAAGAAACAGTTGATACTGCCTGAAATTGTAAAGTATCTCCATCATCTAAAGTTACATTAATAGTACCTTGATAAAGATATTGAAAAGGTAAAGAACCTGAAGTAACTACTGTACCTTGAAGATTAATTACAGTAGTAACACCACCTGAAGTTTTTAACCATCTTACTTGTAAAGCACTACTTACATCAGACCATACAAATCTTGCACCATAATTAAATTGATATATTGTGTTGTCAGCAGTACAAGTAAAAATATCTGTAGACAAATCAAATCCAAAATCAGGTGTAAAAGTTGTAGCATCAAAATTTAAAGGTGTAAATGTATTAACAATGTTATCATCAGTTGATAGTGATGCTTCTCCTAAATGAACTATATCGTTTGGTGCATTACCTTCTCCCCAATTAAAGTCCATAAACAAATCTGTAAATCTTGAAGTATTTAAAAATTCTGAAGTGTATGTAAAAATATTTGTATCTCTAAATATTTGATCTAAGATATATTTACAATTTATAAATGGTCTAAAAGCATCTTCTAAACTTGCAAGTATAATATTATCGTTTGCATCTAATTCAAAATCTCCTACCCAATTTACAAAAGGGTATTTTAATACAGTTGTATGTAATGTAGGATCTGTTAAAGTAGGATCATAAGCATTAGAATCTGTACTTAATGGAGTATTTAATGTAATACCAGTAGAATCATACCAACTTGCTTTTATATTTGTTTGTTGTAATCATGTTTCTAATTCAGAAAAATCTAAATCTCTAAACTTTTTATTTTCTAATATATCTTTTAACGCAATAGGTTCTGAATATAAATTAACATTATAACTAATTTCTTCTTCTTTGTTTACTATGTCTATTAATTTAAGAAAACCCTGAAATATAGTATAACCATCTTGTTTTAATATACATTCAGTTTTTACATAAGGATTAAAACTTAAACCATCTTGTGTTTTAGTTACTTCAAATAAATGTGTAAATATTTTGTTGTTTCTTTTTGTTGCAGGTAAATTAAAATCTTTAGAATAACTCTGTACTTTTTCAGCTACATTTTTAAAGTTATCTATTGATAAAGTTAATGGTATATCTTCTTCTTCATAAGTATCACAGATTACTTGTCCATCTGATAATTCTCCGTAAGTTTGAGATGGTGCATTTACTTTATCTTTTATACTAATTTTATTTATTCTAATTGTAGTTCCATTACTATTCCTATAATCTAATATTAATGTTTCTGTAGTATTAGCAGCAGTAAATAATATTGTTTGTGTTCCAGTAGCTGATGTACTTAATTGAGTTACCAAACCTCCTCCTATTGTGTTAGTAGATAAAGAATTACCAATTATTAAAATACCTCCTGCACCTGCTTGTGTTATATTTATATTTAATTCATATTGTACACCTACATATAAATTTTGTATTTTTTGATATACACCACTACTTGATAAATTACTTGATGAAGAATTTATAACAAGTCTATTAAGAAAACTTTGAGATGGCATAGTTGTAATACCATATATACCCGATGTATTTGTACTTCTAAATTTTTTCCATGATGGTATAGCAGGAGAAGATGTTAAAGCATCAAATGCAGGATTTGTAGATGTAGTTGGTGCATCATATCCTGATAAAAAATTAATAGAATTAAAAAACTTACCATCTGATACATATTCTCTTAATACAGGAAAAGATGTAGTAGTATAAACTCCATCATGATTTTGTGGATATAAAACTAATTGTATTGACATTATATTGCTTGTGTTCTTTTGTTTTTAGTTTTTTCTAATTGAAAAGTATATTGTATTAGCTTATCATTAGCTTTAGTTTTCCTAGTATAACTTGATGTAGTTAATGTTACAGGTTCTACATATTTATTTGTTATACCACTTCTATTATCTTGTAAAGAACTATTAAAACTATTTAACAAATACACTTCAGGACTATTTATTAAATCTTCAAACCAAACTGCTTCACTATCTAATATATAATCTGTATTAATTGTTATAAGTTGTTTTGTATTTACTCTAAAGTTTTTCTTTCCACCTTTATACCCATTTATTCTAAATGTATTACTGTTCCAAGTACCTCCTTGTTGTGTATATGATGTTCTATTTGTTTGTAATGACTTAACTGATTTCTTTTTAAAAGTATAATAATCCCAAGTTCCCCATTGATTTAACCAAGTTAATCTAATTGATTCAAAACCTTTACAATCATTACCTACTATGTTAATTTTATATAATTGGCTTATTTCAGTAGTTTGATCATCAAATGCTTTTATAGTATAATAACTTACTTGTGTTTTATATGTATCCCAAACTGTACTCCATCCATCTAAATTAGCAGGAAAAGCACCAAAGTATAAAAGTCTAGCAGCAGAAAAATCTGTTATATGTTGCCAACCTCCATTATTATCAATACAATCTATTTGGAAAGGACTAACTAATAATGCACCTGCACTATTATACAGACTTATTTCTATATTGTCTACCCTGTTATTAGTAGCATTATCAGTACCTACTTGAAAACTATTTGTAGATGTGTTTAAGAAATTAAAAAATGATAGTGTACCATAATCTTCTAATCGTGCATATTGTTCTATAGGTGCGTTACTTATAAACTTTCCTAAACTTCCGTAAGTATCATTAAAAATTAATTTAGGAACATTTAAATTATAACCATAATTTGATTTATCTAATACTAAAGGTTCATCATAATCTAAAACTCCGTTAAAATATAAATAGTTTTCTGTTCTTACAGATTTACCAAATTTTAAAACATCTAATGTATTTGTTTCATAATATTCAACGTTAAATGATATTGCAAAATATTTAGCATTTTTAGTATTAACACAAAACTTATCTATAAGATGTATTGGATGTGGATTGTCTAATGAATAATTAACTCCTTTAAACTGACTAATACTGGTTTGTAAATAATTAACACCTTCTTGTTGAGATTCTACATAACTTTCTAATATTGATTGTAAAGAAAAAATACCTACACCTTTGTTATTAGGAGTTACTTTTAATGTTGCAACTTTTGATGCAATTAAACCTAAATTACTAGATTCATCTGCAACATAAACTTCAGCAGTAAATTTTGGCTGAAAATTATTTACTATAATAGTTTCATCTGATACTGTAAACATTATATCTTGTCCTATTGGTAAAGTATTATATAAAGGTTTTTGTTCTATTATCATTTCTCTATTGTATTTATTATATCTTCTTTAAGTGCCTTACCCATTGATGTAGTAAAACCTTTCATTTCTAATTTTAATGGTTTTTGAAAGAAACTAATTCCCTCTTTACCTTGTGTATATATTTTTCTAGCTATAAGGAACTTTAAACTCTTACGAGATATAAACCTACCTTTATCATCTCTTGGTGCTATACCTCGCATTACAATCCATTTATCTAATGCCCTAGTTAAACTACCATCTCTTGTTTTACCATAAGTAAAAGGACTTTTTCTTTTCTTTCCTTTATAGTCTACATAATATCTATCTTTTTTTGATCCTGATACCCCTTTGTCTATAAACTTACCATAGTCAGCCATTAAAAACTTTAATGTAAATCCTTGCTTACTTTCACTTAAAGTATAAGATATACTATTTAAAAGAGTTCCAGTTACTACCTTTTTCTTTTTTTTAAGTATACCTTTTGATTTATTTACTACACTTTGTCCAAAGCTATTTAAGTATCTTTCTATTGCTTCCACTATACACTAGCTACAAATACTTCTACATCTAAAGTAGCAACAGGTTCAACTTGAATACTTGTTAAGTCAGCCATAGTACCAAAGCTAGGAGATGTATCTGCTTCTGCTAACATAACTGCTTCTGCTGCACAAAGTATATGTGATTGACCTGCTTTTAGTAATACTTGGTATAATGTAGCTGCACCAACTACTGCTAATTCTAAAGTGTTTGTAGCATCAAGATTTGTTATTCTGATATACCTTACATCTTGTTTGTCTATTTGAACTGCTGAACCAAAAGAATCAGAATTAAAAGTTGCAAGATGTGTTGTTTCATCTATTGTACAAGTTACAATTCTTTCATAAACATTATTTATTCCTGTAGTTGTTACTGTGTTTGTTGTTCCTCTAACTGCACCATTAAGTGTTACTGATTCAGATAGTGTTGTTGTTAAATCTGCCATAATTATATTTTATAAGTTATTTTTGGTGGTATTAATTGTATTGTTAATTTTCCTATTTTTATTTTAAACATTATTTACCTGCGTATGTTGTTGCTTGTGGTGCTATACAAGTATTGTAGTTATTCTCTATTATTATTGGTAAAGTAAATACCCAACCAGTAACTGAGTTATCAAATCTTTCTGTAAATGGTTCTATAGTTACATCTCCCTCTGTAAAGTATGCAGGACTTTCTCCTTGACTTGCACCTGACAGATAAAGACTCTCTCCGTTCTTTAGTGTACCTATTAGATCATTACATATACTTAAACAATCTGATAAGACTTCTTGCTCATTACTCTCATCATTAAATACTAAATCCATAATAAAGATTTGAAAGTTTAAAGTCATTTGATGAGTACCAGCTACTGCATTAATTGGATTGATGTGCATTAAAGGAAATAAAGTATTTTTCTCTAAATCAATCTCCCAAATATCTCCAGTAGTAACAGTTTTAATCTGATAGTGATTAGAACCTAATTGTTTTAAGGTATCTATCGTGTTGTTGTAATTTTTAAAATGTGTCATCTTTGAACTGTTTTTATTTCATTTAAATCTACTTCGTAACTTAACCAAGTTAAACATTCATATAAACTTAACTTTGTTATCCTTTCTAAATTTACTATCTCTCCATTTGTTAATCTATACATTATACCAAACCAACTCCACTTTTTTGCGAATTGTTCATCTGTAGAGATTCTATCACTTTCTTCGTTTGTTCCATTAAATACAATGGCAAAATCGTTGACAGTTTGTTGCCTAAAGTCCAAAAAAAAACCAAAGCACTATTAACATCAATTGCTTTCATCTGTTTAAATTTCTCTGCCCTAACTCTTACACCACTACCATCATAAGATGTAATGGTATAAAATTTATTTTTCTTTTCTACAATCGGTCTATAAAGAACTGCCATTATATTAGGCAAGTTTTTTTCTACTCCGTTTTGTATATATGTTTCTAAGTCTGCATATTCTCCTAAACTAATATCTGATAAACTAGGATGAAACCCATACTCAACACCATCTACTTTAATAATTCTTCTTAAGGTACTATTTGCTTTAGATTGTAACTCAGCTATCTTACTTAAAATAACTGATACATCACTAATCTTTAACTCCTTAATAAGTTTTGCAGGTATATCAGATAAAACACTTATTGTATCTAATGCTTCTTTTGTTTTAGATTTGGTTTGACTATTAATTAGTTTAGACCATTTCTCAAGTGTTACATCTTCCCAACTATTAATAAGATTGTAGTTTTTTTGCTTACCATCTTTTTTAATTTTTACCTGCATAATATATAATAGAAATTTGGTTAATTTAGTTTAATATCGTAGTATTGCATCGTTTTCATAGCTTTAATTAGTTAAAAGGTGTTAATTCTTAGAATTGCACCTTTTTTTATTGCACATAGTATTTACCTAAGTTTGGATTGTCTAAATGATATATAACGTTATAACGGATTCCATCTATGGCATGATTGTAATTATCTACATATAACTTAGAACCTTTGTCTGCATATACATAATTGTTTAATTCTTTAGCTATGTTAGTAGATTCAGCAGTAACAACTAATTGATAGTCTTGCATACGAGTTACACCACTTTCTATAGTTCCTTTCTTAACTGGTCTTATATTAACTCCTAGATGCCTTAAATCTTCTATTAGTCTTGGTTCAGCACTATCTGCTATTATTAATTTGTTTTCTACCTTGTCTAATATAATCTTAGCTAACTCATGAGATTTTAAACCATTTCTGTAAATGTGTTCCTTAATGTATATCTTCATCTTTCTTTTATCTATAGCTACTTCTGTAAGACTATCAGGATCAATAGAAAATCCAAAGTCCATACCACAAGATGTTTGTAAACCATCAGGATTAAAATCCCCTATTGTCCAGTTATCAAATACTACACCCTCTGCTTTATCTAACCAACCTCCAAGAATTTTGTGTAGATATTTTTTAGGATTGTTTTCTTTAAGTGTATATATCCTTTCTAAGAAACTATCTGATAGGTTCTGCTTGTTATCTAAGTAAGTAGAATGAATGTAACAGACATTATCTTTAATACCATTAAAACCTGCTTGTATACCTTTATCTTCAAAGAATCTTTTATATATCCAATGCTCTTTAGTTGTAGGATTAAGTATTAATATAATTCTATTCTGTATGTTCTTCTCTCTTATACTTAAATCAATAGTATCAAATATATTCTCATCAACAAGTTCTTCTGCTTCATCTAAAATCCAATTTGAAACATTAGTTAAAGATTTTAAATTACCTGTCTGATTACCTGATGAAGTTTTAATCCCTCTAAATAGTATATCACTTTTAGTTGATTCATTTACTACTTCTGATTTATTAATACTAAAGATAGAATCATATCCTAATAAACCTATCTTTTCTAAAAACTCAGGTATAATAGATAGATGTGCAGATACCATAGTGTATCTTGTAAACAAAACTCTTATGCCTTGTGCCATTGTAAGCAAAGTAAGAAATACAGTTACTGCATAGGACTTACCTGAACCTCGCCCTCCTGTAATTATATAGTATCTACAATCAGAAGAAAATAGTACACTATACTTTTTATTCAGTTTCGGATTCAATGAAGTTTATTATAGGTATATTTAATGTTTCACTATTACTGGTAACATCAACTCTTTGTTGAGGTCTACCATAAAAGTATTCAAAGAATAATTTAACTGCCCATTGTTCCTTGTTCTTTAAACCTATCTCTAATGACTTTAAAGCATCAGGATTCATAGGTGTAAGATTCTCTATTAGTTTCTGTTCCTCTGCTTTGCCTTTACGACCTGCACCCTCTCTTTTACCTCCGTTGTTTATTCGTTTATCCATAATTGAAAAAGATTGATTATTCAAATCTATTATATAATAGAAATTAGTTGTATTCGTTTGGTAGCATTAATCTTATACCTAACTCTGTCATAGCCCATATCCTAATCTGTTCTGCATAGACTTCAAATGCTTTAGTGTTTAGTGTTGCAGTACTTCCTATTTTGTTTATACCTACTTTCTTATCGTTTATCTCTAACATCTCCCATTCATTAAGAAACTTAGCCCTAAGTATATCGTGCATTTCTTGTGGGAAATATCCAAGTGAATTTCCTAATTCTTGCACTATACATTTCCAATAATAATTATTCTGCATATTTGATCTATTGTTTCTTTGTTTCTTTACATCAACTATATAATCGTTTCCTAACTCCTTTAAATAGTTTATCAGACTTTGCTTGTCTTTATTATCCTTTATTACAAATTTCATTAGCTAGTAAATTTAGACTTAGTATCTTTCCACAATCTATCTTTGCTTTTACTTAATGATGGTTCTGTTCTTTTAAGTGAAGGAAAGCCACCAAACTCTTTTTCTATTTCTTGCATATACTCGTTACAGTTTGGACACTCTGTTCCCACATTAATAATTTTTCCGTTTTCAACTTTCATTATTACCTTGCTAAATTCTTTTTGTATCTCACATTTGTTACATTGATATTTTAACATATAGCTTTTTTATTAAGTTCTATTCTTTGCTTACCATGTGCCTTTGTTCTTGTATCTTTTCTTCCCATTGTAGTCCAAGCTGCAACAGGATAAGAAAAACCAAATTGCATTTCAAATATATTACAAGTCTTAGAACAATATAATTTTTTTGTTTTTTCCATATTTGTTTTGTTTAAAATAAAGGAGAGTTGAAAAGAAAAATATCTAAAATCTAATTGGTTATTTTTTGGCAATACGCCTACTCTCCCTTATTTAGTTATATATGACTTATTCTAGGTTTGTTTTTTTTTAAAATTTTTAATTCATTTTCTAAATGGTCTATTGCTTTTTGTAAACATTCATCAGCACTACTATGTTTTCTATCACTTCTCAAAATGTAAGTAAGTGCAGTAGCACAGTTATAGTTTAATTCGTAATCCTCTATAATATCAAATGCTTTATATCCATAAACTTTTCCTGTATAATAATTTGGTGTCTTATCTTTCATGTTTTATATTTTATGTTTTTCTACTATTTGTCTTATTCCATGATAACAATTATTTAAACAAGTTCCACAATTACTTGTTGGTTTATAATTTGTACCATGTATTGTATTATACAATTCAATCATTTTCTTTTTTACTGTTATGTTTTTTGCTACTCCAGTCTTTACATCATCCCAAATCAATAGACATTCTTCTATTAGTTCTTCAGGTATGTGATCAGGTCTTTCTACTTCTGTTGTCTTACTCCAATACTTCTGAGGACATTCCATTACTCCTATCCTAGCTTTTACTTTCATAAAACATAAGAAGAC
>Ga0209092_10002559_pt1 | contig 16629 bp, 15 predicted proteins | sample FraStrMetagenome_FD_187446 | JGI IMG/M metagenome (GOLD analysis project Ga0209092, IMG submission 187446) | Marine eukaryotic phytoplankton communities from Arctic Ocean - Fram Strait ARC3M Metagenome (SPAdes) (version 2) | ecosystem: Environmental > Aquatic > Marine > Oceanic | place: Fram...
GATTAAATTCATCAGTAAATTTATTGCTTAACGAAACGGGATTGTTTTCATTTTTTGGTGGAATATGAAAAAATGCCCATGATGCAGACAAATTCAACTCTAAACAAAACGGAAATATAATCAACATGTTTCTGATGGTGATATTCTCTGCTGTACTTATTCGATTCAAATAAAATTCTAACGATTTTCATCTCGCAGCATAGAGAAAGAAAATGAAATACACACAAAACACAGAAGAATAATACTATACGAACATTGATTATTATATAAAACTCTAAATTACAAACTTTTTTGAACTTTGCTATCAGCCGGAACACATTTTTAAATTCTAAATGATCCCAAAACTTTAAGCGATGTGAGGGAAGGCACTTTGTAAATCGTCTAATGCAAGAACAACGTTGAGGTATTCTTCAGCGGAGGCTTCGTCGTCTAAAGGATCTGACTCTAGATCTATCGAAAGGGGTTGAGGATCCAATTCTGACTCGATACTTGTAACGGAATAGATTGAAACGCTTGAGGAAACATCACTGTTTGAGTTCACAATTACAGGTGACTGTGGAAATAAAGCATTTTGATCTAGCTTTTTTTCACTAGCTTTAAGGCTTTTTTGAAAGACTATGTCTCCGTTTGACTTGATGTGAATTGGTTCTGGTTCGAAGTCGGAATGTGACATTCTTGAATGAAACGGATATTGCAAAGCTCGTTTTTCATCTTTGTCTAAAGAACGAGGCTGGTTCATACAGTATTTAGCTGAAATAGGTGCATTTTCATATTGCAAAGGATTTCCCATGTACGGAATATCCCTGGTCAAATGAGACGAATAAAACGAGTTGTTCGTTCTTGTTTGCAAATCCCCAGCTTGACTATTAGAGACGAAATTTGAAGCAGGGTTTGAAAGAACTTCATCCAAATCATTCAAATTTCCCATATGTTGCATATGCACACTACTGGAATGAACGTTTTCGAGAAAATCAGTGTTTTGCATGAAGCTCTGGTCGTATGCGCGACCGTAAATTGGAGGTGCACTATTTCTTCTCATCGATTTGATGAAGTCTGCTCGTATAGTTCGAGCAACAGTCGCATCAATAGATCGTCGGTGTCTCATTTGTCGCAAAGCTTGCTTGACTTTTTCAAGTGCTTTTCCTTCAGATACAACGTCCCAGCTAGTGTCTGTTACCTTTTCCAAAAATCTTCCAGGTGGTGAAAAACTCTTCACGACACTTATAATTTCTCTCGCAATACGTGCTTTTTGCGAACGGGTGGTTGTCTCTAGATATTCCTTTCGACGAGTGGATACGAGATTTCGGAATGCTTTGTTTCCTATGTGATCGTTGGGGCCAGATCCTCGTCCACACAGGATATCGTTATCGTTTAAAAAATTGACTGTACCTTCTGCTGCATAGCTATGATAAGTATTTTGGTGCTTTGGTCCAATCATTGTCAGGGATTGATATGAAGACGAAGTAGTATCTTCGTTGCTGTTGACTAATTAGTAGTTATTTATATTGTGAGAAATAATTATGTTCACGACACACCAATTGTTCACGAATACCTATTCGAAAAACTTGACTACATATAATTCCTACATATGGTTTAACGCATGTACTTTTTGGAATCAAAACTGCTCAAGCCTAAATTATCTACGCTTATTTTGGGCATTAACTCAAATTGACAGCTGAAAGTGATTAAGATTTGAAAAAGAGGTTGAAACTTACGTAGAAATTATATGCAAACATGAATCAGTAATTTTGTTCGTTGGCTCTCAGGTTTAATATCGTATCACGAGTCATTTCAAATATTCGTTAGGTAAAAAAGCGATGAATATCTGATTAACATAACTTATTTTCATATTATTTTGCTCTTAAAATGACTTACGTAATTCAATAGCGCTAAATGAAATTGCGTCTTTCTACAAGTCATTTTAACAAAAATTAACTTAACCAGCCAAAATATTCATTTCTACGAATGGGTTCTGGCTTAAAGATATCCAATTTTTTTCTAAATAAACAAAAGAAAGTAATTTATCTTTATTAAATATATAGAGTCATGACCTGATGTTTTATGAAAACTCTATTGATAGCTTATTAACGCCTTCACGAGTGTGTTCAAAATCTCCAGTTTGATTTCCTAAGATTAATTAATGATGACACGCGTATATAAATGTTCATACATTCTTTTCATTCCTACGTAAACTAAAACCTAACTACGTAAAATATGAATCCAACAATTTCAGAACCTCTCGAATTCTTTGCTTTTTTTTTGGTTCATCAAATGATGTGGTCGTATGTTTGAGCAGGTCATTTCAAAATATTTATTACATCAAGCAAGTCACAGGAGATTTTCATTTGTATTAAAGTAGTTAGTTCTCGTGTAATAATATTTATTGAATAGTCCTAATAATCATAAATAAGCAGGTAACTGATTGCACTGAATAAAGTTCAAGTTATTCCCATCTCAATGTTTTTCTAAATATATTGGTCATACGCATGATCAATATTCATCATATTTTCCGAGGTCTGCTGAGAATTAAAAAAAACCTTGGTCTTTTCTAGAAAAAAATGTTTTGAGCATGGTTTAAAATGTGGATCATTGAGAAGATCTAATCTCTCACGCACTCAAAAGAATAGAAGTCGTTTTTCTTCAAATGTATTTATTTAATAGTCCTAATAATGAACCAGCGGGTAACTGATTGTAATGAATAAAGTTCGATTTATTCCCATCTGAATATTTTTCTGAATATTTTGGTCATACGCATGACCAATCTCATCATATTTTCCGAGGTCTGAGAATTAAAAAGAATTTCGTTTTTTCTTGGAAAAAGTTTTTTAGTATTTTTCTTATTAGAATTGTTCCTCTTTCGAGTTCAGCATGGTTCAAAATTTGGATCATGGAGAAGATCAAACTTCTCACGCGCCTAAAAGTAAAAAGTCGGTAGTAGAAAATATGATAATATATAGAACCGATTGAGTCAGTCGAATTTGATTTCACATCATTTGCATCGATGTACCAAAGATAATTTCATGTAGATACTTGATTGTTCGATGAATTATGCAGAAATATCTACAAAGGGCTTCTTGCTTGCAGAAAAATACTAGAATATTTCTTAATAATAAATGTGCTTTTTTATCAAAAAGATAAGGAGCTTTTCATTAGTGAAAAGTTGGGTATTGAATTAGCCTACAAGGTATCTGTTTAAGGTGTGATTGAACAGAGTCATCAGTCGAGATCACGAATTTTCATCATCCCCATGTAATAAACATGATATGCATACTTCTTCAGTCGTATTTGTATTTGTACGAGGATCAGAAAATTTCTCTTGATGTTTGTGAAATCATGCATTTTGAGTTCAATTTATCGGCACTTGCAATCATAGAGGATATATTGGATATTTACGAAACATGATAATGAAGTTAGAGTAGTATTTATCCTATTGTTAAGTCCACTCAAACCCACTGGTAAAGCAGGAATAAATTGAAAGTCTTTAATTTCGGACCCCAGATTCGCTGTTAAATTATTGTTCCAATCAAAAGGAAAGCATCGGCCTGAATCTATGCGTTTGTGGCACCCGAATTTTTAATGCATTTGAAGATGAATTTTATTTTAATTTATTATTGCTAATCTTCAATTTATTCATATTTTTTCTATGAAAAACTTCTGTGACACACGCATGACCATTTTTTTTATTTCCCGGGGTTTTAGAATCAGAAAAAATTTTGGTCGTGTTTTGATGAAAATCAGCAAGAGGTATTTGATTATTTATTACTATCTAATTTTATCATCGTTTCTTTGCTGATTGAGACTCGAATGCAGTTATAAAATCAAAATATTGAGAAGATCTAGAAAATGTGATGATTTGCGTGAGCATGCGACTGTGAATTTGTATTATTTGATGTTGTTCATTATTAATTCGGATTGATGAGTACCATACGATGAAATTTTTTATTGGGGAGTATTCAACAAATAATTATGCAGAAATACTGCCAAAAGTGAACCAGTCCTCAGAACAGTAAATCGAGTTCGTTTTTGTCTAGTATTTAATAAAGAGGTTTTAGTGACCGAGACATATTTTTGGTGTAATTGAATTAAGACTCGAAAAAGCTTTATTTCTTTAAATATGGTTTTTGCATCATGAGATGATTCATGTGCATGAAAAATGATGTGCAATGATGTAGTTCCAATTTTTACATTATGAAATAAGTCGACTCAAGAGTACGAATAAAGCTTGAGTAAATTGAAAAATTTAAACCGGCCTCATGCACATTATTATCGATAGAAGGTCATTAATGACTTCCTAAAGCAGTACCTTTACATGTTTTGCATCCAACAAAGGTTGACCCATCTTTATTCAATTCTTCGTTTCTCGCAGATACCCCTACCCCAACACTAACTCATACAAGAATATATTTGGTGAACGACAAAATGACATTGTTTGGATTTGGGTCGAAGAGGTTCGATTCCCAGGTTTTGATCTCCTAGTAAACATACAAGCGAATATCTCTTTTACTTAAGTCGGTTTGTATATCATATACACCAAAATAACAGGAGTCTCCAATATCTGGACCTAATCCTCTACTAAAGGGATATTGCAATGAATCAATTTAAGGCACTTGATAGCTTCAGTCATACCATCCAGAAATAATATTTTTCTATGGAATCCATGAACGTTTCCGTCAAGAAGTAGAAGGATCAATAACTTTCACGACAGAAGAGTTCAAATTACGTTCATACCATCCGATAGAACGAAAGAAGAAGATTTCATGAACAACTTTTTAGTCTGAAAAAAACCTACATGCAAAGTCCAGTGAAGACAAAAATACTAAGATTCTTCACGTCAACCAGCAACATAAATACTTCTCCCTTAAGAATAATTTCTTATAATTAAACATGTAGAGGAGCTTGCAGAAGAAGTTCTCGCTTTCATATAATTATCTCGTGTTGAAATCAATCAGGAGTAATAAGTAGGAATATCTACACATCTGTATGAATTATTGGAGATCAAATGCCAAGCAATTCTTAATTGTTTCTCCTAAGCAATGGCATTTATCTCAATCACTATCTCTAAAAATCACAGATAACATCAAAATTAAATTGTAACGAATATTGCGAACATGAATGCTTCTTGTATCCATATCTGTTTTGGTTTTTAGAGACATTAAACTCTCTCAAATTGATGGATGAACAGAAATATCATGTATTCAGTCTTAAATGCTTTATTGTGAGAAAAAGGAAACCCAAATTGGAATTCTGTTTTCGATTTCATGGACAATTTACTCCAATTTATTTTCTTCAATACAAGTTAGGAGCACATTAGAATTTGTGGGATCCCGATACGAAACCGCCCAAAAAGTCATCTTGACGTATTTTCTAGAATATAAGGTCATTATTCAAATTCATCTTTCCTTGTAAAGGCATGTGTTGAATGAATTTTTAGTCATTTTTAACCCAAGGTACTATTAAAAATCCTGCGGAACCTTACATTACTTTGATTGTAAGCGAGTCTTCACAAACATATTGAGGGTACTATACCATAGATCTGTTATTCGGATGTCATAAAAAATTTCGGATATCATCAATTCAAATTGAAATCATGTCAAATTTGATGATAAATGACACGCAAAAACTTTCTTGAGATCAATATTTAGAACTACATTTGTCATAAGTTATGTAAAAACCTTCTTCTATGCAAATATCCTTAGTTATTAATTAGCGGAATCAAATTTTCTACTTAATTTATTTAGCAAGCTTGGAAGTCAAGCTTTAGAGTCATCCAAAAGTCATCCAACCTTCTGTGAAACCCGTTTTTGAAAAGTCAAGTCTGCATAGATGTACGAAGTGATTCATCAATTTCTTAATCCTGTCACCAAAGCACACTTTTATTGAAAGTCTATTGCGTTGAATTATCGAAATCATTCGATACAAGGTTCAACTTGTGTTTCCTATTCAACATAGTATGCTCATATCTTCTCTCATAAAAAATGAATTCTGATCCTCCAATCACTTTAAATAACGATGAAAATGACAATGCAATGGAAATGGAAGATACCACAGTGCTGTACAACTTTTCAATTCATCATCCATCCTATGTAGACACCAATTATGTTTTGGAATCTATTGAAAGTTCGGCCCGTTTGTTCTTCAACAGCGTCTTGAGTGAATCAAATAATCTTATCAGAGGTCTAGAAGGCGAGGAAGGTGAAATTGAGATGATAAAAATTGAAGCTACTACGGTTCGCATAATCAGGGAAGATAATGAAGAAAAATGTGAGTTGAATCAATGATAATGTCCACAGAATTTTTATCAAATAAAGTATTTGAGTGACACTCATTGCTGATTATTTTTCGTCACTACACAGCAAAATTATGCGGTATACCTTTGGAAAGCGATGATAACATTACTTGCACACTTCTAAATTTAGCAGCCACAGTATCTTACCCAAAGACTATCACAGATGAAGATGTTAGATTTCAAATGCTCTTATATCAAAATGAAATGACCAATATCATGTCAAATACATTAATAACAGTCAAATACAAAGGGCGCATACCCTCAAACTGCACCACTACATTTTATTTAGCCGGAAACGAAGATCTGGCTACGTTAACGCAAGGCACCTTATCATTTTTGGAAAGCACAATAAAAGTATTTTTGAACAATATATTTGCACTTAGTTCTGTAAAAATTCGGCGAGTTCGTGTATTACATCAACAAGTTCAAAATCATGAAAGACATTTATTATTACGATCCGTAATGAAGACAGATAGAGTGCTTGTAACCAATACTTTGGCAGTAAAAACATCTATATTAGGTGAATTCACTCCACCACCCTATCTTGATTTGGGAGATCTGATAGATGAAATATATAAGGAGAGTGGTATGTCATTCCTGGAAGTGATCCAACAAAATAAATTATTACAAAACATACACTCCATAAATAGCATTTCTCATACACATCATGTTATTCCAGCCCAAACAGCACCAGAACATGAAACAGGAACAGGACATAACATATTTCAGGTGAAAGAATTTTCTATTCCTTTTTTTGTGATGCTTTCCTTTATCATAGTATTTTTGTTTGTATATGTGGTTAATATGATAACAAAGAAAAAAGCTGTAGTGAAGGTTCTGGGGATGGAAGAACTCATGGAACGGCGAGGATCGTCGAGATCTGCCCTGGAGACAACAGATGGCGTACTTTCTGCGACTAAAGGCCAGAAATCCTATAAAAGCTTGCAATTAAAAAGTGATGAACGCGTTTATAGTGTCACGAATTTGCAATGAATGTGGTTTAGGAGGAGTCTAAGAGAGATATTTCTATTCATCATTTAAGATTACAGTTAAAATACTAGATTAAGATGAAGTCTAAATCAGTGCTAATCAATACTGTGAAAATTAGGAACCGCAATAGGTTGGACAAAATTTCTCTTTCCAAATAAATGAAGGAAACTTTCTGACGTATAAGAATAGAAATAATATCATCAACTGGATTCTTTTATCGTACTGGATGAATTTCAGCTTCCATGGTTTTACACAATTCAAGCTCTTTTGATTTGGAGATTAGCACCCTAGTAAACACCATTAAACCTTGCTTATAGATGAGGTTCTAAAATGTCTTGATAGTACTGCTGTCTCAGGCTGATTTTTTGTTTCACTTGAATCAACAAAAGGTAGTCGTAGGATTGTATGATGATAGAGGTTCTTTCTACATTGTCTCGTGCTTCTCAATCGACCCTTTTTCTCAAGGAAATGCTTTTTTAGATCGTGTATTTAGAACTAGATATCGTTTTCAAGTATGCAAACTTTCGGAACTAGGTTTAAAATGAGAAAAAATGAAGTTTAAAATGATTCAGGATTTATTTCTCACCATAATCTCGACGAAAAAGAATGCAAGGGGGTTCAAGATGAATCAATCACATTGAGGATTCAAAATACATGATACGGTTGCATGAGAAAAAGCTGGAGAATGATTCTTACTACAATTCTTTGTATAGCTTTGAATTAACAAATATGCAAGAATCAATTAATGTGGAAAGTGCTTCAAATTAATTTCTTTGTTGAATCTTATTTGAATAAACTTTTATCAGCAAAGCTTAATCTGAACAACCTGAAAAGCATAAGAATTTATGTATTTGAGTTTGAAGAAAAGTGTTAATCCAATGAATCCAATAATTCTGGATTCAAATATACATGTTCATTCTTTGCAAAGAAGAATTAGGATTATATTGATAAAAAATAATTGTGTGCAATAAACGCAAGAAACTAGCAGTATGAATGTTTCTCTTCAAGTCTTAAAAGTAGCATTCTATAATTCAAAATATGAAGAGGGAATCCATAGGGTCGAATGGATCTTTCGTCTTTCCACATTTGCATGGAATTGTAATATTCTGCATTTTAGGATTTTAGAGAGATTAAAAACAAATTGTACACAAAAAAAATCCTTCACTAAATTAGGCTGTATAAGTGCATAGTTTTTATTCGTCACGGTTGAAAACAGAAATGAACTAAGCATTATATGAAAAGTTTTTGTGAACTTTCATTCGATTTCATAAATGATTTATTGTAGATATTTGGGTATACCTTCTATTCGGTATCATCAAGATACAAACTAGTTTATTGATCCTATCCCATCAAACATAACCGCATGAATTATTTCTCCTTGAAGTTATTCAACACCAGCCTCTTTTAAACACTCCAACACTTCTTCATGGACGCTTCCTTGTCCATTACTCGCCATAATTTTTCTGGTCCTCAAGTCCCATTCAATACCATCCAAATCCGTGAATTTGCCTCCAGCTTCTCGAATCAATAACCCCCCAGCAGCAACATCCCAAGAACTCAAATCATATTCCCAATACACTGTTAATCGTCCACAAGCTACCCACGCCAACATGATTGCTGCGCTCCCCAACATTCGAATTGTGCGACATTTAGGCATGAGAGTTTGTATACCTTTCAAAGACATCTCCATTGAAAGTTCGGCTGGGGGAGAACCCATGGCAATAATCGCATCTCCAATGAATTGTTGAGACCCGACAGTAATTTTTTCATTGTTAAGAAATGCCCCCTGAGTTTTCACGGAGCTAAAGCACTCATCACGATGGGGATCATAAATAACCCCTAATACAACTTCACCTTGATATGCTAATGCTATAGAAGGCATACATAAAGGCATTCCATGAACAAAATTAGACGTTCCATCAATGGGATCGACTATCCACAAGTATTCTGAATCTAACTTTGTTTCTAGTGCAGCTGCGGATGCTTGTGCTCCAGGTAAAGTTTCTTCCTCTCCCAAAAAGCTATGAGAAGGAAATGCTTCTAATACAGTTTCTCGAATAGTTTTTTCACACAATGGATCGATTTCCGTTAATAAATCTCTTGAATTAGCTTTACGATTTAAAATGTCCACTCCTCCTTTGTATCCTACAATGATATCTCCAGCTTGTTTAGCGGCAGTGATGGCAACAGAAAGCATATTTTCTAATTCAGACAAGGGTGGAAGGTTTACATCCGTTGTTTCAGAGGACATTTTAGAAGACATTATGGGCTTCTCTCGAAAGGAACCAGTTCTGAATTGGGTTGCAACAAGTGAATGATGGAGAATCTTGGTAGAAAATGAAAAAGCGATCTGGGGGAAGGAAACTAACAGTGCAATCAATGAGAACTGGAAAATAACTCGCATCGTTTATATCCTTAATGATGTTGACGTTGTTTGTTGAAAGTGTACCGTATATGTAATTAATACGTATTATTCCCTCTTTCATAAGTAAATTGATATTTGATCCTATCGGTCAGACGCACTCTCCTATTTCCACTAAACTCCTTTCACGCCATTCTCCTTTTGAAAATCACTGCTGTATTATAAACTTTCTGGTAAAACTAGTGAATCGTTCTGGCGAGGAAAAAAACTAGGGTTAGGGCTAGAGTTAGAGTAAGGATTTATCAAAATCAAGTACTATATAGTAAATAGAAATAATTACTTTGCCAGAATACACACAAAATCATCCATTCAATTGTTGATCAGCAGATAAAGAATTAACTAATTTAAAATACTTGAAGATAAGCAAAGGATAAATCATGGTTTCTAGATATTGCACGGTTCTGTGAGAAGAAAGCTGGAGGCTTGTTGTCACTGCACCTGCTGGATAGAAAAATGAGATTTATACAAAATAAGCATAGAGCCACTTCAATTCACAACCAATTGAGACATGCTATTTACCCTACTCTCTATAACTTCCATTGAATGAGCCTTCTCCCATGTGAATTTGTATTGAACATTTCCAAACAATTTTTCATGTAATATGAAGGGTTTTCCCATGATATACAGGAGAACAAAATATATCAAAAAGTGATAAAGCTCACAGAATAAGAAGTTTGTCTTATTCCATTGAATTGTTTCTTTCGTTGAAAGCAGAATGACAAAATCTATGCTTTATAAAATTCATCTCAATCCAGCATGACCTCTAGACAGACAAATTGGACAGGACCCCAGAATGTCAGAAGAAATTTGAAGAAGTGGTTTCTAGAGAAACTTTACTTTGTTACCTCAATTTAGATAAGGCATTTAAAATACAAACAGTTGCAGGAAGTCCTAACTTGAGGTAGACATTAGCCAAGAACCATAAAATAATTGTATATCTTATTTTAAGTGTAATTTGATGAACTAGCATACAAGGAAAGGGCACAACAAAACACTAGCCCTTCTTAGGCTAAGGACTCCTGCTTTATTAAATTAATTAGTCACATGATGGAATCAAATTTGTCAAATGACCCCCCACCAGAATCACACCTATGACCATTGGCATAGTTAGTGCACCACAATATAACCACTAAGGTAGTTACGTGCTTTGCCTAGGAGGCAGACCAGTAGCATTCAACATTAGAAAACTGAACAAAATCCAAAGCAACTAAAATACTACTGAACATGAGTTATTGAGTATGGTTGAAACACTAAAAGAATTTAGAAATATTTTAGTATATCAACAGATTAAAGTCTAAACAGATCAATCCAGAAAGACTTATGAGATTGGGGCTTATTATGGAAGAATATGACCCTGAATTAATCTACATACAAGGTAGTAAATACAAAGTTGCAGACAATGTAAGCAAACTAAAAAATTGTTACAAATCAGACATATATTCAACCAGACATAGTTTCTTTCGCTGAACATTTTGCGCTTAGCAATAAAGACCTGCCAAGAACAGTGCATCCCACTAATTGCAAAATAATTATGCATCATCAAAAAAAGAGAAGACATTGCATAAATCTTCACCACAAAACTGGATTTGCTTTTTTTAAGCATTGTTACGGAACCTGAGATTCTTGTCAAAGGTTGTAATAGTGGATCACTATTGAAAATCAACAAAAAATATGTGGATTTGATTTTTGAATAACAGTGTTAGCAATACAATTGATCATATGATTTGATCTATTTTTTAATTGTATATAGAGAAGACGCTGATAATTTGCTTACTAATGCAGATGGATCGCTTCCTTTGAATGTAAATGCTCCCCCGATAAATAAAATTGCACCAAAAAACGAAAGTGGTCATACCATTCTACACAAAAAATGAATCATGATTTTATAAAGGTTTCAAAGGTAGCTTTACCGCCTTTTTCAGAGCGGCTCAAAGAAATAGAGATCAGCAGTGTATTCATTTTTCCCTGTTTGAGGAAAACTAGGATTATAGAACTATAAATGTAAATTACATTATTAGTATTGTCCATACATACAATTGTTGCAAATAAATCCACAAGTGCCAAGAAAACTAACATTATTTGCAAAGGTATTTTCATAAAGATTCTAAATATTACAGTGTATTGAACTGATTTTTGTGTCTATATTATATTCATTTCCCATTTTAACTTTCGTTACTTTTTTCAGATCTTGCTGTGGTAATCTGAAATAATTAGGCTTATTTTGGTCGTAACCTCCGGTTCCTCCAGAGGTATAATTAATAAATAGACTCCACTATCATATAATTTAATCTAGCGTTTCAATGCTAAATCACCATTTAGTAAAGTACAAGTTCTATTGATGTAAAATAAAAATTATGAGTTAAAAACTATAGATACAACAGTGATGATTCTTTGGAACCGTTACGTATCTTATTTAACCGTTATATATATGTTATATATATATTCCGCTGGAATAAGATACTACTCCCCTCAACGAGATTGATTGAATCAGACTTATTGTTTTGATATTCCTTTAAACAAAATCCACATGTACCTCAAGACATACTAAGTACAGGATCCTTTTCAAAATTTGATTCCCATTATCATTCCAATTATCATAAATTTGCGGTAATTCCCATTCGAAGTCTAACTTCAATTTGATACAATAAATGGACCTTTTGTCCTCGCATCTCTTCGTTTGATGATTTGTTTTGTACTATTGTTCTCCCTGTGATGAATAAGATTTCATTATGTTCGGAGGTATACATATATTGTCCGATCCGAATGGATGATTATTCTTCACCCGTTTGTTTTAATGGATTGATGATGGATCCTTCTCTGGTATCTCCTGTTGAAGATCCTTTCCTGCCCTTTGACCTCATGATTATTATCCTTGAAAGATCTTCTTGTTTGCTTGCTATTTCTCATCTTCACTGTCTTACTACATTTCCTGACAGTACAAGGCCCCACTTTCGTTACTGTCATGATGGCATCATGGGATGGTGTCATAGACTGTCTATTTTGTCGAATGACTTTATCGATGTTGAGTTCGTTCGTTTGATCATTTAAGGCAAATGATGATATTCTGTCTACCATATGAGACATATACTGACGCCTTTCGAATGATCAATCATGATGAACAACCTTTTCTGGATGATAGATATCAAATAGCAACATTCGGATCTTCTACTTTCTATTCTGTGTGACTGATTTTGTCATAATATCACCTGGATTTAATGAATATCTCGTCACCCATTCATTCCCGGAAACACCCTCTCTACAATAGTTGTAGGCTACTGCAGATGCTTTCTTTTTCAGAGTTGAATCTGGTACACTTTGTATTCCATAATATACTCTGTTTGTCACCATATATTATAGTTGGATTATTTACTGGGATACCCATCATTCTCAGTTTATATCTCATCCCTCTAATATACTCACAATATTGCTTCATTGCAACAAATTCACTGCCAAAAGTACTGACCTCGCATGATCCTTGTTTCTTTCAAAACCAAAATATTGATGAATTAGAAAAACACTACAAACCCGGTTCGGGAACGTCTAGTTAATTTGCATGCCGCGTGTGATGCATCAACGAATGCTTGCAATATAAATTCTTTTGCTTTAGGTTCTTGAGCATTATTTGGTGGTAAATATATTTCATCCCCATAATAAGAGGACCAATCTCCATTTTTATCAAAATCCTCTTCTTTTACATCTGGATAACTTGGATCTAGCATTAATCTTGCGTTATGATGTGACTTAAGGTATGCAAATATATGTAGAACCTGATTAAAATGACCTTCTCTTGGCATTACAACATATGATGATAACATCGACACTTCTATGACGATGCCCATTCTCCCCATTTCGACAATCCATCTTAAAATACCAATTAGGGATTGATAATAGGTACTATCTTCATCATTTAATTCGGGACTTGAGTCTATTTCTGGTGAATAGTTTGATACACTGGGCACTGTAGTATATTCACATATTCCTCTTATGCAAATATGTTTCTACATTTTTGACTGCTTCTTTGATGTACTGTGCCATACTAAAATGATATGATTTCGCTCCATTAGGTAGCACGCAACTCCCTATTTTTGCTCCAAGATATATATTTGGCGGACCGATTGAACTGGTTCATTGTAAAATACTTATCAATTTCTTTAATCTGTGATTTGGCATTCTCTCCAATCACTAAGTAATCGCCTACATATAATAGAACATATTCATAGCATTTTGTACCATTCGACTTTACCGCATCTCTCATCCACATATCAGGGTCCGCCAAACATGGTTGGTATCCAATCAATTCCATGCATAACCTTAGATGATTTCTAAAGTCTCTTCCGGCACATTTTGGTCCATACAATGCTCATATTATTGTAGCTTTGCTCCCCTGAAGTTCTGGGCCAAATTCAGGACCACATATTGTCCAGTATTTCTCTGATGATGGAGCTGTTAAGTATGCGTTTTGAATATCACCCGCTGTGATATCAACTTCATTTAGGGCCGCATATACAAATGCTATCCTGACAGTTTCTCCCGATACTACGCCTGCATATGTGTTGTCCAAGTCAGGGGTTTTAGAACCATTTGCTACAAATCTTGAAGTCCATCTTCACATCGAATATCATGTAGCATTCCAAATATATTCTGCCTGGCTCCATGATTTGATCCTCATCTAAAATGTTGAAGGCCACGCTGACATTTTTCATTTCCTTTTCCAATGCTTTTCTCCAAAAATCAGTTCCAGTTCTTCTATCTATCTTTAATGCATGAGATACTGACTTTGGAATTTCTATGCTCTATTTATGTGTCTTCTTCTTGGATATGGATTTTACTTTGGATATGATTTGTCTTTTCTTCATTAAGGCATGATTTGCTCACCATACAATCGCCGGTTCTTCCATTAGGTCTTTCATTTTGCAATATTTTGCAACTTCTATGGGATTGTCTTGCTTCGGATCTTTCAACTTGACCCATGATGATGTACCATCAGCCCCTTCAACTTCGAAGTACCAACCCTTGGTAGTATGCTTCCTCGATCTATTGCCGTTTTGGGATACATCCCACTCATCTCCCCTATCGACAGCATTGCTGCCTTTCTTATACTTGATAACATTCTTTACCAATCGAGATCAATACCCATACTCATCTATTTGTGCGAATATATTTTCCGCAATGATGTTGGCAGCATATTGCTTTACTGATCATCAGGGAACATCACATCATAAATTTGGGCATTCAAGATTGAATTTTTATTAAACAAACCAATGACTCTTCCATTTTCATCCTTGGATCTCCCAATAACTTTCACTGTCTGGAGATGTGCACCATCCTTTGGAAGCATCAATTCTGCATTCATATATTGATTAGGGTGCAGCACATCATTCACTTCTTTAGGATGTTGAACTATATTTTCTTCCGGGTAATGTGATTCATATATTATATACTCATCATTAATATCATGGGGGTTCATCAACCTTCACCATCATAGTCTGGGGTAGTTAATAAATCACCCAACCTCCTTTTAATTGCTTCATTAAATTCTTTATCCTTAATTTCATGAATTTATTATTTTTTTCTGGTTCTGTGACTCTCTGTAAGGTCTGTATTTGGCATTACTTCTCCAGCTTTTTGTAAGAACCCATTAGGACATCATATTCCCTGCATGGCTTGCTGGTCCTAATGCCCTACCCAACATCTGATGTTGAAATGGAAATTTTTGTCCTTCAAAACGATAGATTATCCAATCATACCACAGTGAGGATTTAGAAAGATCTGGGAGAGAATCCGGATCATTATGGTTCTCAATGGTATCAAAGTGTTTCTACAACCGCCGTAAGCGACTCCTACTTAGAGGTCCTGTCGTAACTGTACGATTGATGGATGCATAAAGTTTTGCACCATACGCTGCCATTTTTAGACGCTGTTCACACATCGTAGGAATGGCGTATCCTGGCTTTAGAACCATCAGAGCTTGTAAGTTTTGTGGATTAGGGTCAAGTTAGGTCCACCCTGCCTGTGCCATCATGCCTGCAGGTTTCCTTACATTGTAACACAACGATTTTACACCATTCTCATGAGATAAGTCTACCAGCTCTGCAATACTATCCAGTCCTTCATCAATGATTGCGTTTGCTCTAGCTGTTCCATTTGGATTGTTGCCAAGACCAATAACATCTTTCAAGAAGGTGCAGAGTGCATTTATTTCTGTCATGATTCTTCTTTAATATCGTTCGAGTTGAATTCAAACGAAAAATACTGTTTTCGAATTGTGAGGGAGCTTATGAAAGCATTTTGAATTCATTTTATATATATATTATTTACGTATATTGTTTATTAAGTGATTTTCAACAATTGTGATCACTTGATCTAATAGTTTAAGATCATTATGACGCGTTTTTGTTTCATTCAGACATAAAATAGTATGTGGATGCGTATGCGACGTGTTAAAGTTCAAGTTGGTGTATATTAAAAATAACCACAAACTTATTAGTCAATAAAGACTAGTTTTATCTAATCTTTCCTGATTGCTTCACAAAATGTGGGTTTTATTCAGTGCCCTTTTAACTGCCAAGTGAGGAAGAAAGATCAGTTCTTCCCTTCATTGTCCTCATTACAACGCTATTATAGCAGTTATGTGTATATCGGAACATTATGTTTGGCATTTCATGATGATTAAACAACCGAGAGGATGATTTACAACATCTTCCCAGCATTCAGACACAAGATGTTCATCACCTTGCACGTGTTTTCTTTCCCGTCAGAATGTTGCTCCAGATAAAGTGTCTTTTCTCATGACTTCTTGTCATTGTTGTATTTACTTTTGTTGCCCTGCAAGAGGACTAGGTCTGATAGACTAAGTTAATCTAGCTTTTCAATGCTAAATCACCAATTTTAGTAAAGTTCAAGTTCTATTGATGTAAATTAAAATTATATA
>Ga0209092_10002560_pt1 | contig 16628 bp, 11 predicted proteins | sample FraStrMetagenome_FD_187446 | JGI IMG/M metagenome (GOLD analysis project Ga0209092, IMG submission 187446) | Marine eukaryotic phytoplankton communities from Arctic Ocean - Fram Strait ARC3M Metagenome (SPAdes) (version 2) | ecosystem: Environmental > Aquatic > Marine > Oceanic | place: Fram...
GAACTACCTGATTTTGAGAATGAACACAAAGAATATATCAACGATGGAAGCCTGTACAAAGGACATGCTTCGATACAACAAGTCCTCCTGTCCAAATCATCAAGAACGCTCTCCAAAATTATCGCAAATCATGTATCAGCAAAAAATCTCCAAAACCATGATGTCCCCACCTTGCTAAAACATAAAAAGATGTCCAAAAACGACAAAGATATATGGGATGCCGCATATGCAGAAGAGTATTTTTGTTTAAGAGATCTTCCGGCATGGACAACATTATCAGAAGAAGAGTATCAACAAAAGAAAGATCAATATAAAACTATCCTCCCTGCAATGGCCATTTCAACAATTAAACATGACAAATTCGGCCGTCCTAAACGAGCGAAATATCACATTGATTGGGGAATTTAGACCCCATGATTGGTCTAAACCAGATTGCTATGCCCCCGTCACGAGCATGTTAGAATTAAGACTCATGGTCTCCATTGCAATACAATTCAAATGCATAATGAAATCAGGCGACTTTAAACAAGCATTTGTTCAAGAGTTACTTCCAGATAACGAAAAATATGTCCTAAAACTACCCATCGGATGTCCTTTGACAGAGAAAAACACTTACTGGCTACTGCAGCACACATTATGCGGACTCAAACGCAGTCCCCATCATTGGTACAAAAAAACAATTAAAATATTATCAGCCATCATGGGGCTAAAACAATGTAATGAAACTTTAAGTTTGATTACAATATTGGTTATCTTCAAAGAATGAAAACACAAAAACAGTTTTCATTCTAAATCTAGTTTTCTACTTATTGTTGTACCACATCTGCGTACATACGATTTACATACTTTTCATCACTTTTAAGATATTTATCTCTCTCACGTGTATCACTCATTCATACATCCTTCACGAACGAAACTAATTTCTTGTTTTCTCCAACATATCCAAATCTTGTTCTTTATACATTAAATGAGAACCCTAAACACTTTATCTCTTATATTAAATGATTCCGTGTCTTTTCATTAACCATGGAGCAGGCCCGATGCCCTTGTTCGCAAATGATGATGACCCTGTTCGCTCTCATTTAAAAAAAATAGGTTCCTGCTTTACTGCTGGGAATGAACCAAAATCCATTCTGGTCATCAGCGCTCACTATGAAACAAGTCCTGCAATTCTTGTAACATCCTCAGATAAACCAGGAATGCATTTTGATTACAATGGAATGCCCCCAAAAGCTTACGAATTTAAATATCCAGCATCTGGAGATCCAGAGTTAGCAAGCCGTGTCAAAGCATTATTGTCAACTAATGGCATTTCCTGTGATTTAGACCCTGAACGTGGATTTGACCATGGAGCATTTGTACCACTCATGATTGCTTTCCCCAAAGCTAATATTCCTGTTGTAGTACTTTCTTTACACACATCTTTAGATCCCGAGATGCATATAAAAATTGGAGAAGCTCTACAACCACTTCGAGAAGAGGATGTTCTTGTAGTAGGATCAGGAATGTCATTTCATGATGAAGCAGCTATGAGGGCGGCGAAGACTACACTGGGATATGAATTTGATCAAGCCTTGGTAGAAGTCATCACAAAAAAATCTGAAAAACGAAATGATGTCTTGAAAAAATGGGATACCCTACCTGGGGCAAAAGAAGCTCATAAAAGAGAAGAACATTTGCTTCCTTTATTGGTAATTTTAGGAATTGCAGGTGACAGTCCTTGCGAAGCAGATTCGTTTGTAGCTTATAATTCGTATCTTTCTGGGTTTTCATTTGCATAGGACATCAAAGCTATGTTATGAAATACTAAATAATATGTCTGCTGATTTTTTCGATATCAATAGTAAAAACTTCGATGATAATCATGAAGAATAAGATCAAACTATGCTATTGAAAGTAGAAATGTTTCACTAAACTTTAGGGTTGGATGGAGAAGATCGGAAGGTGGTAGATACATAAGGAAGAGATGGAAAGGATATTCATCATCAAAATTAGAATTTATTTTTATTTTTTTAATTATGACGAACAGATTTGTCGAACTGAAAGAATGTGTACAGAAATATAGTAGTATGGTATGTACGATATAATTGGGAAGAATACGCACCGTCCAAGCATAGATCAAACTCCAAATATTTGCCTTTTGCACCACATGAAGAGGGCACTCGAACAAGGCAAAGCATTGGTTCCTTTCCTCATCCCATCACTATTCTCTCTCACACAATTTCATAATCAAAATTTTGCAGTACATTTCGATCAAAAGTCATCAAAACCATGCCATACATAAGTAAATACCTCAACATGGGTAATTCCTACCTGCACAACAATAAGAAAGCACAGGAGAATAAGAGCAGCACCACGAGCAACTCAAGCGCACTTGGCGCAAAATCCATTCTTCCTCTTTTGTTATCTAAATCATCCATCACGACTCAATGCGATGCCGCCCCACTTCCCCCACCACCCCTACCTGCTACTGGTACTGACGCTCCACCATCACCTCCACCAGCCCCACCGGCCTCCTCGCCGGAAGAAGACTCCATCAGCAAAGCCGCCCAATCAGCCGACTCCATGCCAACGTCTTCCATCCCCAACCCCGGACCCTATGAAATGGTCGCCCATGATGCAGGAAAACGAATTGTCGCTTTAGATACACACGATGGATTTCGATGTGATATCAACAAACAACTATCACCTTACTTTGCCGTGGTACATTCCTTTTGGCTTGGAACATCCATGATTCCTGATGGTAGGAATAAGACCTACAGTTTCGTAGCTCAAGTTGCAGATGAAAATGGATTATTAATGGCTAGAATGGATCCAGAACGTGGAAGTGTCGATGGCCGAATTCATATGGGTTTATTAGGGGGTTTGGCCATGGCGAAGCTTCAATTGGGTCTTAGTGCTCCTGAACCAGCTTCCAAAGATGCACAGCAACAAGGAGGTGGAGGCCAAAATGATCAAGCGTTACTAGATGTCGATTTTGGTGGATTAACTTGGAGCGGAAATGTTAAATATGGTAGTATGGGGAACGGAACCATGTTGGGATGTAACTATTTTCAAGGTATTACCAAACGTTTAGCGGTAGGCGGAGAAGGTATGTATGTTGGCACAAATCAATCCTTGATGAGCAGTTATTCTGCAAAATACACCTTCCCAAAACTTCGTAGTACACCTGCGGAGGAAGAATCGGGTTTTCAATCATCTTACGATTCCAAAGAAGACAATGATTTCCAAGGAAATGCAGTTCTTGTTGCTAACTTTAGTTCAGCTCAAGGCTTACTCTCTGTGAATTATAAACGTGTCGTTACACCAAATCGTGTTACATTGGCTACTGAATTGCAATGCAGTCCCATGACATTGGATAGTCAAGTTATGGTTGGCGCGGAAGTTAATTTGCAAAGGAGCAAAATGAATGTATGTGTGGATGGTACAGGTAGGATCCAAAGTACACTTGAGACCAAATTAGGCATGGCCCCGGGAAGTCCTACCTTGAGTTTTGCAGGAGAGGTAGATCATTCTAAGAATGTTATGAGATTTGGATATGGCCTTAATATTGGTGGATAACTATTAATCCGTTTTCATGCACAAATAATTTTTAAGACATTGGTTTCACTTCTTTAATTGGAAAAAATATTTCGTGCCTGTTTTGACTCTCGTCTCTTTTGTTTTCAAATTGTAAAAAACCTTGAAGAATCGTCTTGTAACATTAAAAGATTGTTCCAATGTAATCGTAAGCGATGGCGGAACCCAAACTGTTAAAAAAGCAGGATGTTGAAGAAGTTTAAAGAATAAATTGTACTAATGGAAAGATTCTCTCATGCACATAATCGACTTACAAGATTCGAAATGAAAAAAAAGAAATGAGACTTAATCTGGGGTTACAGTTGAGATAATTAAAATTTCTTATTTTTGCTTAGATGTTTGATACTTTTTTAGAATAAGAGCTTGTGTAGCAAATATTCTATGAAAGAGTAAGGTGAAGGGGATTTCTAAGTTTGTCAACATCAGTTTTTCCATAGCAACAAAACAGATATTAGCGCCAGGTCATGCCGGTGCCACTTATCCCAGGCAACTTGAAATTGTCATCGATAATGTAAGGTTCAAGAGCGGCAGTAAATGGATACTCAACTGATGCTGTATTCACGATTCGAACCACATTCCCCACTCCCGGCGTTTCAAGAATAAGATTGAAAGGACGTTCTTTACCCTGCTCAGAATATACTTCTACAACTTCCTTGACATTGTTAGGGCCTTGCAATAGCTCAATTCTAGCATTTAAAGGACGCAAATTAGTCGCGAGTGATACCTTCACACTTTGTACCTTTGGTTCAAAAGGCTGAGTGAAAACGGATCCTCCTTGAACAATCGTATAATCATCATCCACACTGGGAGATTCTCCATTCCTAGCCATGTCTACTTCTAATGCAGCGACCATGGGATATTCCAATTGTGCAGTATTACGAATTGCAATAGCATTAGAACTTCCAGGAGCCTCAACAATGCAGCGAAAGGGGCGAATGTGCCCTTTCTCTAGGTACACAGACATTTTCTGAGGGGCATTATCTGGTCCTTGCCATAAATCAACAGTAGCTGTAAGAGGACGACCTTCTGACTTTAAAAGAACTGCAACCCTACCAACTTCTTCATCGAAGGCGCATGTACGAAGGGCTCCACCTTGGACAACAATATGTTCAAGCTTGTCAAAGAGGTCTGCAGTAGAGATTCGCTCCGGTGCGGGTTCTGATTTTGGAAGAGCAGCTTCAATTGGTTCAGGATCGCCCCAGGTAGCGCCAGAACTATGTAATGCTATGTTGAACACAGGCGATGAATGATGAAACGGTGATGTAATCGTCCATGCATGGATATTCGAACCAAAGATCGACATAAATGATATAAGTAAAGCTGTTTTCATAACATACATTATCCTTTCAAATGAGAGTGAACTAGTGGAATATCTGAGGAGGAAGGTTCCTGCGATTTGATGTATTGGTAAATTTGAATCTAATGTTTGATTGGTTTCTGATGGCAAAGATATTAAAATGATGTCATTTTTACCAGATCTTTCCATTTACTTCTACACCGTACGCATAGAAAAACAATTGTATGATGTCAAATTCTGCACATATGCATTATTTTACGTCTAAAAATAAGTAGTAGAGGACACACCGCACACACAAAGAATAATGCTTAACGTTAGAGAGTGCTCAAAGATTTTAGGATGCTAGTGTGTCACCCATTTCAATCTTATCGTATAACACCAGTATGAGAATTGCACTAGGACTGAATTGAACATTGCCGTCATCGATCCTAAAACATGGTTATTTAGAAGCACACTTAGTCCAAATGCGATGTGTTCAATAAGTCATTTCAATTTGTATTCTGACGAGTATGATGGGGAAAGCAATTAGGTTAATTTCTTTCCTATGATTCTAGTATTTCTACATGAAATCTACTGATACTTAGATTGAAATCAAAATGATGTCATTAATGATAAGAAATTGATGGCTTCGGATATCTTAAATGTTTTCATCTATTTAAAAGGCAAAAAATTACGTAATAAATGAAGTAATGGCGTCATCAAATCCATCTCTTCAAATTATTTTCATTTGGCAACTTATATTTTAACTACTACCATAACATTATAGAGTTATTATAATTATATTTTGCAGCGAAAATTTCACTTATGCTCTCAGAACTTAAAGGTAGTAATTTAAAATGAGATAACCCATGCTAAAAGAATTTAAAGTTTTCGGGTGCTTCAGCTCTGTATTTATCTGATCGTCTGCTGGTATCTCTGTTAGAAGCCTTCGTTGAAGTAAAACGAAAAGAATAACTTACAAGTTTCTTTTAATCAACGAGACAACTATGGTGACTACAATAGCTGGAACCAAATTCTGAAAAACTGACTTTGACTCCATTCCATTAATCATGTTATTCAATATATCCATACCTACCCTCATTATTGAATTATTGCTTTTTAGCGTATTGCGAAATTGCATGTCGGATTATGAAATGATGTGCAACTTTCTTTTACTATGATAACAAAATTTACAGTGGAATTAAAGAATTTAAACACGTAATAGGTCAATAGAAATCACAGTATAAGTGACACACTCACAAATTCTCTTATTGGATTACAAATGCTCAAATAAAGCATATGCCGAAGATCTAATTCTGAACCAACAATGAAAGAGTGGATTTTTTAAAACACATCTGTATTTAAATTTGGTAAAACGAATGGTTTCATACGGATGCAAGGTTTGTCTTGCTTTCATATTCTACTGAAATTCAATAACAAACGCACTCTCTTGGCACCTTCTCGAGAGTAATTTATCCTGCAATCTAATAAAAGCTGAGACTCACTACATACACAAAAACATCTTTGTTTAAATTTTGGCCCCACACAAGAGTTGAACAGAGCATCGTATCCTACAGTAACAAAGAAAGATCCCTAAATGCATCTGCTTTCTTGAAAAAGCAATGAATTATTTTTCCGGCAGATTTCCTATCCCGCTTTTCTACAATTTTTTCCTTTGTTACTTGTAGACAATTGACCGAAATTATGAAAATTATTCGTCATTTATTCCAATTTTATAATTAGATGTGCCCGAAGATGGTCCGTTTAGAAAAATAAAAGGAAAAAATTAGAAAAATAAAAAAATTGCGAAGGAGTATTAAAGAATAAAACGCGCATGCATTTTATTGCTGAGTTAAATCAGCAGCTAGACTGAGCTAGGGCTCCCGGGAAGTTTTAAGTATGTATAGGTATTTAGGTTTCCGCACTTCAAGTCCGCACGATGTCAAACGAAGCAAGATTGAATGATAACAAACAAACATACGTCTGGCATAAGTTTGATTTTTTAGTAGAAAATGTATCACAATGTTGAAGATGCTTCTTCACTAATTTGGTGTCACTACTATCGCGCACTTTACTTGCAACGCTATATTCTTTTTCCCGTGCTTTGTCATGGTCACTAAATATTTTGTATTTTCATCGACATGTTTCAGAATAAAAGTCCGAAATAAAACGTGCCATTTTTTGAAGAAAGATACCCAAAAGCAAAATTATCTAACTTGATCATATTGAAATGATGGAAACAAAACATCCGTATCTACCACCCTTATATCTGAATCAAAAATACGATGAAGAACAAGAACATGTCGAACATCGCACGGCCACCACAAATGGAATAATCCAAGCTACACTTCCATCTGAGCTTATTGTAAAATGTCTTGTTGAATTCGGAACTTGGGGAGATTTAGCAACATTATCTACAGTTCAATATTGTTTTAAAGACTTAGTTCGAGATGCTGCGCAATTTGGAGGAATGAAATGCAAATGGGAATTAGCACAAGCACTTTTGGAAGGAACTCACGGCTTGCAACAAAATCCTACCATGGCCGTAAAATATTTGCTAGAATTATCTCTAGGAGATGAAAACAGGAGTCTTAATGAGGAAGAATTTCTTCTTCGAAATGAAAGAAATGCGGCCATAAATCAAAATGAAAGCTTTCTCGAGCACAAAACTAATCTGCAAACTTCAGCTATACGAAGATTAGCATTGTGCTACTTCAAGGGCAATGGGGTAAAAAAAGCACCGCAAAAAGGAATGAAATGGTTAAAATATGCTGCACTCGAGGGAAATAGTATCGATGCTGCACATGAAATTGCGCTGATTTATGAATGCTCCCTCTACGGAGTTGTTAAGGATTATCATCTGTCCGCGAAGTGGTACAAAATATTTTTCGAGATATAAAAATGATTCTTTTAAACACTTGTAACTTTTAATTCTGTAGTTTCCTTAACCTCTATTGTGTCCAAAAGCTATCTATTATGTGCACAAGTCGAACACGTGCTGCAATTAATCATATTTATTTTTTTGTAAACCTAAATATGGTAGCATCTTAATCGCTGTAGTCGAAGATAATTGTGATCTATGATTATCCCCTGGTATGAATTATTTGTTTGTAATGAAGGGATGTTTGTTGATTTAGAAGATGGAATATGAGGAAACATTCATAGCGCAAAATAATTTTATGCTATAAAATCTGTTGCAAAATACCAAATAATTCTGATGAAATATGTGAAACTGAGGAATGTAAATTTTGATTTGAAGAAGGGTTTTATTGAAAGATGAAATATATGAAAATGAAGTTAACAGATCGCAAAACAGTACTATACCGTAGTGAAGGAAAGAGATATCTTTTCTAATAACAATATCTACAGTTTAATTTCCATGACCATCAAATAAGGCAATATGTGAAATGAGGAGACTGCTGTGGGTTCTCTATCATTATGATGCATAACGTATATATGATTCAATGTAGAAGTTTCGTCTGTTGTCTAGTAGTCCCCGCTTTGCCTTTTTCTTACCCGTTTTTTGTTTGTGAAGTAAAGATAAAATACAATGAATCTCGTTTCACGATTCCTAATTAATTTAAGCTCAAGATTCATTGAATCTTTATTTCGGAGATTCTGAAGATTTAGATAAGGGATGAAATAGTCAAAGGACTGTAAACATGCGGGACGTAATTAAGAACAAAATATTCGAATTAAAATACTCATTCAAAAACCTAAGGAGTTATTAAGCAGAAGTATTTCGTATGGAAATGCTGGTGCTCATCATCTATCTAGCTATGATTCCTCTCATTGTGTACTTCATAATTGAATGAAACCGAAACATACATAATTTTCTTCAGACAAAACATCGAAACTATGAAAATTTGTACATCAGTATTTTGGACACTCCTATTTTATGGAATGGAGACCACAGAATCTCTCAATGTTACCAAATTGGGAACTTATGAAACCGGAATTTTTGATGAAAGTGCCGCTGAAGTCGTCGCATATGACAAAACCACAGGATATCTCCTTGTCACAAATGCGGACGAAAATGTTGTAGACGTATTGGAATTTTCGGATGAATCAGCCCCCACTAAAGTGACTTCTTTGAATGCTGATCTTTCACCGAATAGTGTCTCCGTTTTTGAAGGCATTGCCGCCATTGCCCTTGAAAGTGATGATGATACTGGAAATGGGACTGTAGCATTTTACGATTTGACCGATTTCACTCAACTGGCGAATGTAACAGTTGGTGTTCTTCCAGATATGTTAACTTTTACTCCTGATGGAACAAAAGTTTTGGTAGCATGCGAAGGGCAACCAAATGATGATTACACTATCGACCCTGAAGGAACCGTCTACGTGATAAACGTTGAATCTTATGAAGCGGTTTGCATTAATTTTCAAGAATTTGACGGACAAGAAGACGACTTGCGAAATAATGGAGTTCGTATCTTTGGACCAAATGCAACTGCTAGTCAAGATTTTGAACCAGAATATATTGCGGTATCAAATGACGGAGAGTTTGCCGTTGTAGGTCTCCAAGAAAACAATGCCTTTGCCAAGATTGATTTGGGCTCCAACTCAATCATGGAAATTGTTCCTCTTGGGTACAAAAACCACAGCATGGAGGAAAATGTTTTTGATGCTAGTAATAAAGATGATGCAATTAATATCAAGTCTTGGCCTACTCTCGGCATGTACCAACCTGATGGTTTGGCAAGCTTTGTTATTGAAGGAAAGCAATATTATGCTTCTGCGAACGAAGGAGATTCTCGTGATTATGATGGATATAGTGAAGAAGTTCGCGTTAAAGACTTGAGCTTAGATGGAGAGTTTTTCGACGATGTTTCGGATCTACAACAAGATGAAAATTTAGGACGTCTCAAAACAACTACTGCCAACGGAGATAGTAACGGCGACGGTGTATTTGAGACAATTTATAGTTATGGTGCTCGTTCATTCTCCATTTTTGATGAAGATTTGGAAATGATTTACGATAGCGGATCTCAACTTGAAAAAATTCTAGCAGAAGAGGTTCCTGATGATTTCAACTCTAACAACGATGAAAACGACTCCTTTGACGCCCGATCTGATGATAAAGGCCCCGAACCTGAAGGACTTGCTGTAGGTGTTATTGGCTCAAAGACATATATGTTTGTATTGCTCGAACGTGCAAGTGGAATCGTGGCATGTGACATCTCCAACCCTACAAAGCCCAAAACTTTTCAGTACTTTGATAACCGTGATTTCAGTGCTGAAGATGCCGAAGACGCTGGAGATCTTGGCCCTGAAAGTGCTGTTTTCATCCCTGCGTCTGAAAGTCCCAATGGAATGAATCTTCTAGTAGTAGCAAATGAAGTGAGTGGTACTACTACCATTTATTCCGTTGAAGGGGATAACGTCGAAGAGGATAACGTTGAAGATGAGGAAGAAGAAGATGATAATGTGGATGACGGAAATGACAACGAGATTAAAATAATCACAACAGTAATTGAGACTATCACTGGATTCGTGGCAGCCCTTCTAGCTCTCTGTTTTTAAGGATGAATTGACGTGAATTGATGTTCAAGTGTGTCGTATACTGTATGAGGACCCCCGTTCCGGACCCCCAAATTCTAAATTCCTCACGAAAAGGAATTCGTTATAGAAAGTAATAACATTAGCATGTATTATTCAAGATTTCGATGCTGGTTTTCTTCTTTCTTCTAACATCCTTCCAATCACTTGGGCTCAGGTGATTTTTCTTCATGGTCAACCATGAATTTATTTGTTTGTTTCTCAAGCACTGTCACACTTTTATTTTTACTCCACAAATCATTATCATTATCTTCTGATTTAACGAATTTGATAGTAATCTCACCATCTTGCACAAACTCACGAACAAACAAATTTTTTGGCAAAGGTTTTTTGTCACCACAGCTTCTCACGTAGATTTACGGTTCCTACACAAATTGGGATCTTTTTAATATCCGGTTTGTTCAAAACTGACGATTCCCACCATTTCTGTATGTTATTGTTCTCTTTGAAAGCAATGAGTCTCCTCTCTTCTATAGGAAACATATCCCCCGAAGGAGCAGAAATCGCCATGGTGGGAGCTCAAAATGAAGCAACTTCCAATAAATGGGATGTCACAATCTGTGTCAGTGATGCATCAGGCACACCCATCCATGTGAAGAGGCTCAACGACGCATTCCCAGCTTCCTACGAAATATCGGTGGAAAAAGCAAAAACCGCAGCTATGTTTCGTAAGGAAACGGCATTGTTGGAATCCTCCGTAAATGTCGATCAAGGACAAAGTCGAGCGGCCTTACTATCAGCTCCATTTGTTCTTATGGGAGGTGGTGTTCCCATCATGGTGGATGGAGTTTGTTGTGGTGCCGTAGGTGTTAGTGGAGTAACACCCGATCAAGACGCACAAACTGCTAATGCAGGTGTTACTGCATTCTTACGTTCCGTTTCATCCGCTCCATCCAAACTTTAAGAGTTCCTTGCGTTTATTTCGAGTACATTTCTTAATTATTTCAGTATCATTTATCACATCTATACATTCATCGTTATGAATGGAAGTAACATATTATGCTTCAAAAGTAAATGCACAAACTGCAAATTTGTAAAATGAAAAAAATTCTAGATGCTAACATTCATTATTTTCTGCATAATTGTGATGAAAAAGTTTAAAGCATTTTATTATTCAAAGTTAGGAATACCATCCGTTACGCTCCACCAAATCTCGCAAGTGCCGCGTTTGCAGCTAACTCCCTTTGATGTTTCTTCACGCAATCCATACTGCAATATAGAAAGTCCAATCTAGAAAACATTTGAGAACGTTTCATTCCACTTTTACCACAATAATCACAAGCATTCGGACTGGAGGAGGATGATATTTTTTTAGGAGCAAGTCCAGCGCGACTACGTTTGGCATCCATTTCCATTTGTGTTTGTTCTTCCTCTTTTTTCCGTTGTTCTTCCACTTTTTGTTGTTCCATACGTTCTTTTGCCTTTTTTTCCTTTTGACGTTGTCGTTGACGTTTTTTCTTTTCGGCCAATTTTTGTTTCTTTGTCTGAATGTCTTTCATGGATAAGGCAGGACCAACCTTTGCTATCGAATCCCATTGACAATAATCCTCTCCCAATTGAGATCGAGATAATCGAAAGGCTTCTCGTATTTTATCGGAGGAAGCTACGTAATAGGGAGGGCGATTATGACTATCAAGGCAGCAGGGGTTGGCACGACATGATTGTAGAAGATAAATGATGCATTCAGATGCTTGAGGAGCGTTGGAAGATGCAGCATAATGCAGCGCTGTCATTTGTTTTTCTCCTGCTGGGATGTTGATATCCATATGATCATGATATGGATCATTTTCATTTTGAATGTTGGAAAGGTATGTTTGTGCATGATGAGTTAATTCTGTTAAATTCCCAGAGGCTGCAGCTTTATGAAGAGGAGTGAGAGGCACAATATCTGATTTTGGCGGAGGCTCATGTATAGAGGCAGGTTCCCGTGTTTGGACATTTGATTGCTCTTTCGAAGATGATTTTCCGTTCTCATGAGGATCCTTCAGATCATCATCTTTATCGTCATCATTATTATCAGTATTGTTGTCTGTCATATATATACTCATTCTCGATTGATACTCATCCATACTAACATCCCTTACAAATCCAGTCATCAAAGTAGAATATACCTGACATGCCATTTCATAAGTAGGCCTACCCACCGATAAAGGAATTTTTCGAATTTGATCATTTTGTTTCGCCTTGACATAGAATTCATTCTGCCCAAAGATACTTTGCATCGTTTTAGGACAGGATTGGAATATCATACTCGCATGTTGGACATGTCGTTGATGTTCCTTTAAAAATAATAGTATATCCTGTTTTAATTTTTCTTCTCCGGCACGACGTAATTGAGCTCCCATCGATTTGGCTTTTTTGCGATTGTCCGAAGATGATTGGGCACCCCCCTGACCTCTTCGGACGGTGTATTGGGTACATACTCGATGCGCTAGACATTTTGGACCTTGGAAAATGGCTCCTGCAAATCGACCACTTCGTACCAAGAGTATAAGAATGGGTTGTTGTTGTTGTTGTTGCTGTTGTTGTTGTGGATGCGACATGTGGATGGAGTGGGATAGATCCAGAAATGCATGGCATTTCGATGGTAGATCCGATATGGTGGAGGATGATCCTATGGAAGAAGAGAGGAGGGCAAGTGGAAGTTCCATAATTCGAATAGTAGTGTTGCTATTGGATGGGTTTTGAAGTGGGAGTGTGCAGAGTGGAGGAGTTCCTAGTTTTAGTTTCTCCGAAAAAGTGGATTTTTTTGTTTTTGTTTTGGATATTGGACGGTTTGTATGTGACTGATGATTTTGGTTCGACAACGACATATTTGATAACGCCGCTGTGGCCTTGTTACTTTGTATTTCATCTTTTATTGTGTCATCCTCGGAAGAGGAGTAATCATATTCCATGGAGGAAGTTTTCGAAGATGAATCATCTGAGTTATTTCCATCTTGTGATAAAGAATCAGTGGGACCCTGCGCAGCAGCATTCTTGGTGTTTAATCGATCCAAGCATTTTTGTTTGTTCATTGCCAGATAGATGGAATCTTTTGTGCTTTGATTTGCATTTTGTGTATCTAGATATTCTTGAGCTATTTCTTTGGCTATTGGAAGTGCTTTCTGAAGATAGTTGTATCCTTGTTCGGTATAGATTTTAAATTCCTCCATATCAGCCTGTCTTTGATTATTTTGTATTGAATTCTCTATTTCTTTATTTATGATGATGATGGATGAGATAATGGGGATGATTGGGTTGTATATGGTCGTATGATGTTTGGAACTCCTCCGAATGAGGCATCGATCCTGATTCATAAAAAAATGGTTTTTCTGCGTGGTATAATGCTATGTACTCGATGGTTTTAACTGCGGCATGTTGAAACAAAATTAAGCGTAGCACCATAGGAAACATTGGTTGGTCTGTGACTTACCTTCACGTAGAATAATGAAGTACGACTGAAGAGATCTTCTGTACCATACTACGTGGGTCAGGACGAGACTATATAATTATATGATCTAATGTTTTGGTTACATGAACACGCACTACCTTCTCTACGTATCAGCAGAATTATATTGCTTCATCTATAGTCGTTAGTAGAACATACTATAAAATCAACACGTGTATACGTATTCAAAAACGGCAACTTTCAATCTTGAAAAAGAATACGTTTGATTATAATGAATGTTAGGGAAGGCTCTCACACACAACGCATCCATTCTTAGAACTCACACTTTTCGATTTCTCCTCTTGCGGCGGCCTTTCCATCCACCATCATGTGCAGACCAAATGAAGATGATACAAAACATACCAAAGAACGAAGCAAAAGTAGATCACAGTCAATAGAACAAAATGATAAAGAGAATAGCAGTAGAACGAGTGAAACTCCATCCACCTCTCCTCCGGAAACTACCAACATAAACACAAATACCCAGCGGCGTTCCAAGTTCGTGAAAGAAACGAATCTGCGCAAATCACCAAATGGTATCCAAAAAAAGAAGAAGAAAAAGAAAAAGAAAAAAGAGAATGATAATTCTAATAATGGTGGGATCATGTCCATATTGCCATCATTGGGGTTAGTAGTTGTAGGAATCTTTGCTTTTATGGCCAAACGAGGTTTTCGAGGACGTCCTACAACAGCTGGTATAGATTTGGGTACTACCAATTCTGTCATTTGTGTCCAAAAACCTTCCAAATCAGGTATGATAGGAACGTCCAAAGTTGATCCTGCAAGATTTGTTTGTTCACTTGATTTGATGTTATCCTTCTTCTTTTTTTTTATTCTCCTTGCTAAAACTCATATTTCCGGTTTATTTTTGATTCCTATAATTTCTCAGTGGGTACTATTGAATGTATTAGTGATCCATATACCAACTCCCCTATTATCCCTTCTGTGGTATCCTTTTTAAACTCGACTGAATTAGAAGCATTGCTCCATTCCGATACACCTGCCAAATTTTCGACCTCCAATCTACCCACCCCCACCAAACTCTACGAACATTTGATTTCGGACATTCAACATTATTATGATATAGTATTATCCATACCTAACATTTCTATCCAATCTATAAAGGATCAATATGAATCGCTCAAAGAAAAAGCACTTAATTCTCATGAAAGACGAACTCCTATGAATGTATATGTTGGAACAAAGGCTAAAAAACGCATGGACACACATTCGAAACATACCTTTTATCACTCCAAGAGAGTCATCGGTCGCAGTCATAACGACCCTTCTATCGAAGAATTACGACATGAAGTTCCTTTTCATGTTCAACATAATCTAACATCGGAGGAGGATGAATATTACAATATGGAACAGGTGGTATTTCATTCTACTGAATCTGACTATGTTAGTCCTATTACTATATCCAGTCATATCCTCCAGTACTTGATTGATTTAGCTGCTCAATTTTCACCTACCTATTCCTCCTTAAGCTCTGCCGTGATTGCCATACCAGCTGAATTTACCGTATATCAGAGACAGGCAACTATGCAAGCATTTGCTAGAGCAGGAATTAAAGTTACTCGAATCCTAGAGGAGCCTACAGCTGCTGCATTGGCATATGGTCTGGATCAAAAGCAGGGTGTAGAACATGTGTTAGTTTATGACTTTGGTGGTGGGACTTTGGATGTAAGTGTCTTACGTATCAGTCCTGATGGATTTGTAGATGTTATGGCTAGTTCCGGTGATAGTAATTTGGGTGGAGTTGATTTTGATACTATTGTGGGTGATTATTTGTTAGCACGAGATGAGGCTTTCATGTTGAAACAAGAAAAAGATGATGATCATAATGGTCTTCCAGAATCGGCATTGGAGGAATGTGCTGCTAAACGATTTATGCATCCTTGTACAGAGACTGGAATACGTACCATGTCGGAACAATTCAAAATTGAACTATCCACAAAATATTCAGATCTGATTGAATCCTCTTCGCTTTCTGGCTCGTTGGAATCGAAGGATGATGAAATTTACGTGGAACAATCATGTTTGCAACACCGTCCATCCGATCAAAAGTCCAACGATTGTTCTACATATACAACGCATACCCTAAAACTCACTTTGGCAGAATATAATTCTGCAACATCATCTCTCTATCCACGGTCTGTCACACCCATTCGCAAAGCCTTAGAAAATATCAACATGGCCCCATCCGATATAGATGAAGTTGTTATGGTAGGTGGAACAACACGAATGCCACAAATTCGAAGCTTGGTATCCTTAGAGTTTCCTCAGATACAAGAGTTAAATACAGAAATTGATCCTGATTTGACAGTTGCCTATGGCGCTGCATCAGTAATTGATTAATAATGATGAAAAATAATAAAGCTACAATTTTAAAGTTTAGGGGGTGTACATTCTAGATTTAAATTTCGTGAAATCGTAAAACCGTAATTATGATTCACGATACAATTTAAGTACCTGTCCATTCACATCAACACGAAATCATACTTCTTTCTTTTTTGACAGAAATTTAATTTTCGTCTTCACAAAATAAAATATTTTCGTCATGAGAACCAATCTGGTCTTCAACTTGGCAGTTGCATATTACCAACGGAAGCAAATCTCAAAATTGAAGCATACAAAAAAGCCTTCTGCCAGAAGAGAATGTCCAACAATAATCCGCCAACGCAAAAGTGTACGACAAGTTTACAACGAGATAGGTAGAACCATGTTTCGTCGTTCTTATCGAATGCATATAGAAACTTTTTACAAATTGTATGA